>C687J35174_10001266_pt1 | contig 36706 bp, 55 predicted proteins | sample RifCSPhighO2_01_FD_35174 | JGI IMG/M metagenome (IMG submission 35174) | reverse complement strand
TAACCGAAAAATAACATTAATATGTTTTTTTCTAGACTTAAGAACAAATCAAATTTAAAGGTTATAAACTTAAAAAAAATTAAAAATTTAAGGATATAACCGGCTTTGTGTAAAAACTAATAACTTTTAAGCACTTCTTACACAGACTAAAGACTTTCTACACAAAATGCTCAATAAATATTAATAATTAGATTAATATACTTTTGGTTATTTATATATTTACTATGTTAACAAGAAGGGCTTTTTTAAAATTATTAAGTAGGACTTGTTTAATTGGACAACAAATTGGTTGCGATGATAATCATTTAATTCCTGAAAGTGATTTAAATGATAGTAGTAAGGATATAGGTATTTTTGACAATTATATTGATGATAGACATCAAGTATTAACAAATGATCGAAGAATCGTAATTCATTCTGTGGATGATAGTGCAGTACCAGATAGTGCAGTACCAGATAGTGCAGTACCAGATAGTGCAGTACCAGATAGTGCAGTACCAGATAGTGCAGTACCAAAAGACTTAGAAAAAACCCTTTTAGAAGATAATCATTTAATTCCTGAAAGTGATTTAAAAGGAGAACAAAATAGGGATTCTTCTGATGACTCTATTTATAATAATGATCTTTACGGAAGCCATAGAATAGAGGAGGATATTATAACAGAATCCTTAAAAAAAATTATACTTTTTATACCTTCTGAGGGTTTATTTAATGAAGAAGTTTTAAGAGGTGAAATTCTAGAAATAGGTGACAACGCATGCAGATATTCTTTTTTACAAATGTTATTCTGGCAAAAGTGTTTGGGGTGGAAATATAGTGGTGTAATTTTAGATGAAATGTCTTCAACAGAATTGTTAATTCCAGATGAATATGTTTATTTTAAAGATATTGCAAGAAATGGGGCAACAACTATGCATTCAATTAATCCAGAATCTGATTATTCAGGTAAAGAAATGACTATCATTCAAAGACTAGCCCCTTTTAAAACAAGGATATTCGATCCACAGACCGGAGAGATTAAAGAAATAATACAATTCAACGATTCTATAAATCCTATTAAATCATTTATATCTTCTGAAGGTAAATATCTATTTTTAGGTATACAAGATTCAGCAGACACAACTCATGCACGAATCTTCTCTACATTAGATGGATCACAAATTAATTCCTTCGAAAGTGGAGAAGTTGGACAAGATGTAAATAATATCTTTTTTAACTATTTTTCAACGATATTTTATTTACAGAATGAACAACCATTCTTAATAGCTGCGAAAAGATGGGCAGATTCATTTGACAGTCGAATATGTGATGATTTAGGATTATGGAGGAGTACAGATTTAAGTTTAGAAAGAATTTTAGTAGATGGAAGCCGGTTAAATAATGTGGGAATTCCTTTATTTAATTATAATATATTCCAAAATCAATTTTCGATTCCAACGGAACAAGATATCATTGGTAGATTAGAGGATATAGAATCAATTGGATTTTCAGAAAATCCATTAAAGATAGCAATGAGATTGAGTGGGAAATTAGGAGGAATACAAGAACCAGGAGGGGGGGTTTCAAGTACAATTGTTTATGATGTTGAAACAGATAGTATAATTCCAGTATGTAAATTTTTTGGTGAAGAAGCTCCTTATGAACTTATTGGAAATAGAATTTCACCAAACGGAAGATTCTTTGTTTATGGTCCATTTCAAGAAAGTAATTTGTGTAATGTTTATGATGAAAACAATAGGTATAAGGAACGAGTACATGTAATCTTTTATGATTTTGAAAACGGACAACCGTTTTCATATGTAACTGATTCTGATCAAGATGCATTTTGTTTAATTGGACCAAATATGGCCTTTTCACCTGATGGAAATTACGTTTTACTTAATAAAATGAAATTCTTAGGATTACGTAGGGAAGGAGAAATTATAACACCATATCCTTATTTAGAAAATAAATTGGTATTGTATAACTTAATAAAAAGAAGAGAAGAAGAAACTCTTTGGCAAGGAACGAGCCAAGGGCCTTTACTTTTCGGTTATAAAAATTTATAAAAAAATTTTATTAAGTGAAGCTCCCACCGATGCAGAGCATCAGAGTATAACGATCAAATAAAATTCTTAAAAAATAATTTCACAATTGAAATTTTCATCACATTTTTTTGAAGAGTCATATATTTTATTTAATTCTACTCTACTTATAAATTGTAAAAGTTCAGTAGAGCTTATAATGGATTCCCAACAAAATTCTGGTTTATTCTCAATTAATCTCCATTCTTCAGAACTTACAGATTCTCTTTCTTTAGCTTCCCACTCAGTTATTACCCATTCTTGTTTCTTTAAGTCAAAATAATCTTTACACTTAAACGTTGTATCCGTACCATCATGAGCGTAATTAGACTCAATAGAGATAACATCTTCAGCCCTAAATTCTATATACATATTGCCTTCTGCAGTATAAGATTCTCCAAAAGAATTGGAATACAAACGAAGTATAAAATTTAAAGGAATTGCTCTTTTTCACATTTTGTTTCTAATCTATTTTCATTTATTAATTCAATAAGGACTTCTTCTCTAGGTGGGGAAGAAATTTCCCTTTTAATCATTGATTCTTCAGTTGGATAACACTTGTATACTGTTAAATCATCAATAACATTTAGGCCTAATTCATTTATAATATCTTTATTCCACGTTTTCCAAAGACTTCCATTTTTCATTGGAGGTTTCATTATTTCTGTTCTTTCTTCTTTGTCAGGATTTAACATTTCAGTAAAAAATTCAGGATATAATTCTTTTATTTTTGATTTGTATTCTTCACGTGTTATATCAAAATGGATTACTTTTTTATTTTCGCAAGGAGAATAAAATAAAATATAATGGTTCACTAATTCTTTTCCATCACCACTTATAAATGGAGAATTATCAGAGGATAGAAAACCATATAAATTATTGTTTATATTTTTATCTTCAATTATCCAAGCACATAATTCAACAGTTGGCGAAATATGACTTGATTTTTCACAACCAACTAAAAAGAATGATACAATAAAAATCAGACTTATGAAAATTATTTTTAATTTCATTTTTCCTCCTTGTAATGTAATATAAAAGTAAATTCTNTANTAAAAAGAAAATATGGTTCAATATTAAGAAATAAATCACTCAAAACTCAAAAAATTGAATTAATAAGCAAACTAATAGTTTATAACATAGAGAGAACCCTATGTTATTTTTATTGCTTATTTAGAGGATTGCACCAGAGCCCTAATTCCTTAATTTTGTCAAAACAGAATTCAAACTATAAAACAAATTAATATCCCTTGCTTCAGCTTCTTTTTTTCCAACAGCATTTTCTAAAGCCCCTTCAATACAATATTCATTTCCTGATTGAGATAATTTTAAAATTAATTTTAAGAAGGTTTTATCTGCAAACTCTACATTTCTAACATAACTTCCAACTATTTTTTTAACAACAATAAGCTTAGCTGGCTCTAAAGAACTAAATTCCTCTAAAAATATTTTACCCCCAAGTTCAATCATTCTAAGATTTATCTCAAATAATACTTCTATTTATAGATTTCGTTAGTTTAAAACTGGGCCCAAGGGGATTTTCATATTAAATTTTGAACCCCCGACCACCGGCTATCTTAAACCGATGATTGGTCATATAAGACCGGTACTCTACCAGGCTAAGCTATGGGCCCACTGTTTTAAAGAAACAAATAGTAATTATTTAAAGTTTACTCTTAACTTCAGTGTATGTCTTTTTCTTTGATTTAGTATAAAAATATAAAACAAAAATGCCTAATAAAACCATTCCTCCAATCACAACCCATAAAACTAAATTATTTTCCTTAGTGTCAACATTAGATATAGCTAAACATTTTCCATTGACACAATCCATTTCTAGACCACATTCACTGTCTTCTATACATATAATCTCAGTTGATATAACTTCTCCATTAATACATTGCCCTTCAATGCATGTTCCAATATTACAATCACTATCAATATAACATTCTAACTGTTGCCCAATGTATTTTAGACTAATAGACATTCTATCTTCTACCCCTTCTATAGCTTTAATTACTAATTCTCCATTATAATCTCTTAAAATATTATGTTCAAAATTAATTTTTATTCCAACTAAATCTGTTTGATTACTTTTTAAAACTTCAATAAAAGTTTTATCTAACTGAGCTATTTCTTCTAAATCATTTGTTAACTCAATAGTAATATTATGTAAGTCTATAGAAGCATTATTCATAAATTTTATATTTCCTTCAACAGTATATGCTTTATTTAATTCTTCACTAATTTCTTCAAAATCTTCATTAAATATTAAAGAATCAGAACCTAAAATAATTTCTTCTGAATTGGTAATCTCATTAGGAATTATTAGATTACTTTCTAAAACCCATATACTATTATTACAAACAACTAGGGTACCATTAGACGTATAATTTGTTAAATTAGCTGTAAAATTACAAGGTATACCTAATTCTATATATGTATTGTTTTCTGTTAAAATAGTTTCATTAAAACAAACACCTTCAAAACAGAATTGACTAATATTACATTCAGTATTATCTACACAACCTATACTTCCTTCAATAACGGTTTTTTTAAAAATAATTGGTATTTCATATCCATCTATTAAAAATTTTCCTTCAATAAACTCTCGATTTATATTTTTAACATCACTTTTTAATCTAATTTCTTTTTCTCTTCCAGGTAAAATTTCTATTAGACCATCATCATAAATTAAAAAACTATCACTAACTTGCGGAATAAAAGATAATGTATTATTTCCTTTATTCTCAAGCTTAAAATCTATCCATGGTTGCTCCCAATTTTCTATTTTCTTAAAATAAGCTCCCGGAAATATTGATAAAATATCACTTATTCCTTCAACAACATTAAAACTTTTATTAAAATTTTCTCTTTTTAGTTTACCATCTTTAAAATATTCAATACCATTTAAACTTAAAAAGTAATTTTCAAAATTTAATGGAGGAACATCAAAATAACCATAATATCTCTTTTCATCAATTTTAATAAAGGTTAAAGCAACACTTTGTCTACTATTTGAAAAATCATAAACTCTTATTTGGCTTATACTTATTGGATCAACAAGGTCTACATTAAACTTAATTTCAAAAATTATAGTTTCACCAACTTTATAGTTATCTTTTTGAATATTGATATTAATATCATCAGCTACAACAGTATTCAAAAAAAAAATGAATAAAACAGCTAGCCAGGCTACTTTCATTTTTTCAATAGAGCTTCAGCCTCTTTTATAGATTTATCTAAGTCTGATTCTGCTTGAGATTTACCCACAGGTTTATTCACTGGTTTAAATGTCTGTCTCATCGCAGGTCTAGCAGGACTAACTGGTTTAAAATCAAAACCCTTCTTAAAGTCATCAAATGTATTTTTAGGTTTTTTTCCAAAACTAAACTTACCTGTTTTTACATACTGGATATAAAAAAATACTCCACCACCAATCAATAATGCAGCAATTACTATTATAATAATCAATATAGTTGTACTCATCTCTTCACTAATTACACATTTTCCATCTTTACATTTTTTATCAGTACTACATTCTGAATCTTTAGTACACCCTTTTTTACCAGAACCACCACCTTTACAAGTTGAATCTAAACTACAATCTGGATCATCACAATCAATTTTACCATCATTATCATCATCTTTAAAATCTGCACATGAGAATTCTATATCCTTTGTTCCAATATCAGAAGATTCTACACAAACCTTCGTGGTAGAATCACAAATTAAAGTACCAGTACAATCCCAACTAGTAGAACACTCTTCTCCAGAACCACTTTGAGCTTGACAATCACTTATACAACTACCGCCACAATCTACTCCTTCTTCATCCTCATCTTGTTGACCATTACTACAAAATTGTATACAATAGCTATCTCCCAAACAAGCACCATCTGCACAATCTATAAACTTATCCCCATCATTATCTGTTAAATCATCACAAATTTCAAAATCTAAATCATCTTTTCCCCCTAAATCCGCAATATCTACATCACTACAAGGACTAGTAAAATAACAATCTAAATCATCACAATCAATATCCCCATCATTATCATCATCTAAAGTATTTGAACACATTAATTCTCCACTTTCTACAGTAGTTCCTGGACTAGTAGGCTCTCCATTAATTTCTGTTTCACTTGGATTTATTATACCTGCAGCATTAATATTTCCTTCTAAACTAATTAATGCCATTGAGGTATCTTTAACATCTTGATTCCAAGAGCCATCAGTCTTTTTACTCTTCTGTAAATAATCAGCAGCTAATTGAACAACATCACTATATTCTGCGGCCCCTTTCATAGCATATAAATTAAATGCAGAGATGAATATATCACCAGTAGACCAAGCACCATCATTTCTTTGATTTTCTTCTATTAATTTTAAATATCTATCTTTAACATCGTAAGCCTTTTGTAAAATTCTAACTAACATTGCCCTATGCAAATCATTATTATCTAACTCAGACTCTAAATAAGCCTGTACACCCAAATTATTTAAGTCATTACCCATTTCAGTTAAAACCCAAGCAGCATATAGACTAGATTCATAATCGCAATTTTTTCCACCGTTTACATTTGCAAAACATCCATTACCTAAGACCACCTGATATGTTGAAGAAGGAATACTCTCTAAAATATAATAATTACTCCCTTCTTTATAGATTACACTTAAAATAACATTTCCAACTATCTGACTACAATCTACATCAATAACATTTCCACTAGTCTCTAATAAACTAGCACTTAAATCCTTAGCTATATTTAAATAATATTTATCATTTACTAAATTACCATTTTCATTCAAAACCGTATTATCTTCTCTAACCTCAAATGTTTTAGTTACAGGATTATTATTTACAGTATATTTTAAAGAACAAGTCCCATTTACACTACTTTCAATTTCTAAAAGCCATTCTCCAGTTTTTAAACCTGAAGTTAAGCTACCCATTAACCATTCTTTTTCTTTATCATATTGGTTATTACTAATATATAAACTCATTAAGCCTAATGCAGTATTTCTAACATCACATTTATCTTTAATCCAACAACCCTTCTCTTGATCTTCTTCAGAAATAATACGACCAATTAAATCTCCAATATCTTTACCTTCATTATTTAAGGCAATCGCAGCAAAAACCATTTCATCAAATTTTAAAGGGGTATGAGAAATATTTTCTAGCCAAGCATAACTTAAAGCATCGCCCTCAAGAATAACTATAGGTATATCAATTGGTTCTATTTGTGTTTCGTTTTGTATATCCCCTTCATCATTAGCTAAAACCCAAATACCATTTTCACAAACTATAATTGTTCCATCAGCTAGAGTATATATATGTGTATCAAATGATGCACAAGCTGTTCCCAATGTTGCTTCTGTTTCATTAATTTCAGTTTCATTCTGACTAAAAACAGGAATAGAAAGTATAGCAAATATTATGACTACTATTAATAACCCATTTTTTACAGTTTCCATGTTATTAGAATAGAGGATAAATTATTTATAAAGATTCTTATATATATTTTTATGATTCCAAAAAAATACAAACAATATAATCCACAATTTTTTGATAAAGGAAAGCGAGCAGAAGTCTATATATTTAAAAAAAATAATAGAATTTATTGTATAAAAACAAAAAGAAAAGAATCAAAAGCCATTAATAGACTAAAAAATGAAGCATATTTTTTAAAAATTTTGAATAAGCAGAATATAGGTCCAAAGTTAATTGATTCAGGAAAAAATTATATTGTTTATGAGTTTGTTAAAGGAAAGGCATTTTTAGAAGTAATTAAAACAACAAAAAATCCAACCACATTATTCATAAAAGTTCTTAATCAATGTTTTATTATGGATAGGTTAAAAATCAATAAAGAAGAAATGCATCATCCTAAAAAACACATCTATATCCTTAAAAATCAGATAAAAATGATTGACTTTGAAAGATGTCATTTTTCAGATAAAGTCCATAATGTTACACAATTTTTTCAATTTATTTTTACACTAAAAGGATTAGATCTAAAAAAATACCTTAAAGAACTTCAAAATTATCAAAAAAATATTGATGAAAAGACATATAAAAAGCTAATTAAAGCTCTTTTAACTAAGATTTATTAACTTTACTGTAGTAAATAATCTATGGAAAGAATTGTGTTTGAAATAGATAGTATAAAAAATAATTTTTATATTGATTCAAAAGATAGAATCTATTTAATTTCTCCTTTAAATTATCGTATTAGAGTAGATCATTTATTACCAGAATATATGCGGGTTATTATTTATTCAAAAAGCAGAGAGTTAAGGGAGATAGTACCATCAAAATTATCCAAAATAGATGGTTATTTAAAAGACTGGATGGATAAACAAGAACTTTTAACTCTAATGAATGACTTCATTTTAAGAAAAGAATTAAGAATAGACAAAATACTAGGTAAAAGAAAAGATCTTGAAACAAAACTAATTTAAAAGTTTCTATTCTAAATAATTTATGGAAAATATAAGATTAGCAGCATATCTATACTTAACATTAGAACCATTAACTTTGAGAGGATTAGATCCAGATCCAGTATTAAATACCTGCTTAAGAATTCAAAACTCATCAATAAATCTTGCAGAATATTATTCAAAAAATAAAAATTTAAAAGATGTAAAGGGCATAGAAGAATTTTGTGGAGTCTTGGAATCTATTCTATTGAAAGGACCAATAATTACAAGATTAAAGCTAAGAGATTTAGCAAGACAAAAAACAAGAACTGAATTATTATTGGCAGGATCAAGTTGGTACATAGATTCCCAAGGTAACTGGCAGATGAAAGTAAACCCATCATATAAACTTCAAGGAATTAAACACAGTCCGCCTAGATACGTACCAAATCTAGATGATTATGACATTAGGTCTTCTCTTCATTTTTAGGTTTTCTTCCCCTTTTCTTAGGCTGACTCTCATCAAATGCTTGTTTCTTTCTCATAGAATATTGAACCGGATTTTTAATCATATTACATAATCCATCCGGCTTACAAATTAACATTGATTTATAATATGCCATATTTTCACAATTAGGGGGTAAAACAATCCTTTTATTTGATTTAAACCAGTTAATTTGTGAAACTAAATAATTATCCTTTAAAGCATCATTATTTTTTTTATTCCATTCTTTTAAAAATAACTCAATATCCTCAATTTTCCAACCAACAGACTGTAAATAATTTACTAAAATAAAAACCCCCCTTTTTTTACCATCTTCTATCCCCGATATTAACTTTAAAATACAGGGGGGAAAGAAATCTATTTTTAAAGCCTCATTTGGTAGTTGAAATTCCTTCTTTTTATAGTCTTTTTCATCTAAAACAATAGATCCTTTTTTGTTAATCCAATCTAATGCTTGAACCAATAATTGTCTAGCTTCTCCCTCTATTGTTTTGTCTCTATCTAAAAACTTAATAGATAAATCAATTCTAACATTTTCTGGTTTAGCATCTTCAACTTTAAAATCTTTAATTGATTTTAAAGGAATACTAACTAATCCTGATTTTTCATTAATAGAATAAGCCGCCCTAAACATATGTCTAGAAGAGATTAAAATAGTATCAATATCAACAACCTCAAAGGGATCAAACTCTTTATTTTTTATTAAATCTTCTTTGTTTTTATTGATCTTTTTTGCAATATCTTCAATATTTTCTTTTAATAATCTTTCAGATAAGGGTTCTTTAATCATATCCTTCAAATAAGAAACCATTATCTTTAATCCATCAGGAAAAAAATCCTTAATGTTTTGTCCATTAATCTCTTTAGGAAAGGCTTCATAGCAGATTCCAATGTGTATTCCATGATTCCCAGAAAATTTTATAGAGACATTTTTAATATCATGAAACCTCAAAGCATCCACAACTAATTCACCAGCCATTAAACCATAAGGTAAATGTTTAGAATCTAAATCAATAACAAAATCCCAACCCTTTCTTAAATTATCTAAATCTGATTTCTTCATTCCAGGTTTCAAATTTAAAGGATCAAACCATCTCTCTTCTGAAACATGTATACTACTTAATCCATTATTTATCCAAGCCTCAACATCACCTATATAATTTAAAACATCAGGTCTAGATCCTAGAATTTCATTAAACCAACCCTGTACTTCCCTATCTTTAGCTAGTCTTAATATCTCACTCTGCACATCTTTTCTAGAATAATATCTAACGTGATTTAGATTCATAGTTAATTTAAGAATTCAAAATTTAAATAACTTACCTTAATTTTTCTTCTAATTCTTGTAATTTTTCAGCACTTTTTCCTATTTCTTCATCTAAATTTTCAATAACTTTAACTACTTCATTAACTTGGGTCTCAATAATTTTTTGTGCTTCTTCATTAGTTTTTTCAATACAAATATCACTGCCAACATTCATGAAAACATTATAAGAATCATTTAAATTGCCTTTAACAAAAACTCCATGACCCAAAGGAATAAAAGTTTCACCCTTATTGCCCTTTAATTCAATTAAATTATTTTTTAAAATCCTTAAAGCCAACATTTCTTGACTAATTTGTTCTAATGTTTGTTGCATTTGTTGAACGTGTTGGGTAAGTAATTGATATTCAAAATAAATTTCTTTTTTTTGGTTTTCATTCATTTTTCTTTTTGATTCTTTTTTTTGGTTTTTCTTTCTTATCCTTTATTTTTTTCTCTTTTAAATCAACTTTAATTTCTAATTCAGATAGGGCTTTAGCAACATCTTGTTTGCTAGCACCTTTTTTTACTGAAACTATTTCGCCCGTAGCTTCCAAATGACAAATATTACATTTTCTTCTTCTTGTTTGCCCCTCAATTAAAACATTAAGAGGATCTTTCTCTTCAATAACAACACAATATTTGCCAGCATCTCTCCCAGCAATTTTAATACAAACTTGACCAATTTTCATCCCATTATCCTCGCTCTCATCTTTTCTCGCATACATCTTGAACATAAAACCCCACCAAATGGTCTTTCTGGTCTCTTTTTAGTTTTAGCTATATTACTTATCTCACTTTTTTTTAGTCTAGGAACACCCTTTAGTGCAGTACCACAACCACCACATCTAGCTAATTTTGGTTTTCTATCCTCATAATGTATTACTGTATTTTTGCTAAGTTTTACTTTTACTCTTCTTTTACTTCTTGATCTTTTTTTACCTTCAACCATTTAATTCACCTTCAATACTTTTCTTAATAATATACTAAATATAAAAGAGGAAATTATATAAATCCATATCCAACTAAGCCCAAATAAAATTGCTCCTCCGTCTTTAAAAACTCCACCTAACCAGCTATAAATTATTAATAAAGGAAGCATAGTGATTAACATAGGTTTTAAAGAATGTTTAAAATACTCTAAATTTTTCTCCATTGCTTTTTTTTGCATATCTAAAGCCTTTTTTGGATCATCTTTATATTTTTTAGCTTCACTACTTAAGTCCTTTATCTCTTGTTTTAAAGATTTCATTATTTCCTGATCTGTAAATTTTTTATAGACTAAAGTAATCATTAAAGTCAATAAAAACGAAATTATTATAATTCCCATACCCTCACCAAAATCCAAAGCCCATCCAAATATAAAATTAAAAAATGAATTTAACAATTTAACCACCCATCATTTTTCTTAATGCAGGATGCATATCCATCATATGCTGTTTAGCTATATCTTCATATAACCTATAAATAATCATAACTGCCAACAAAATACCTGTCCCTCTAGATAAGGCACCTAATACATCTGCTGAAGCTGCTAATAAGCCTACAGTAATCCCACCCATTATGGTTAAAGGTAAGATATATCGGTTTAATATTCTTTCTAGTATTCTTTCATCCCTTCTAAATCCTGGAATCTGTAAGCCAGAAGCCATAATATTTTTAGCTTGTGCTTTTGCATCCATTCCAGCAGTTTGCATCCAAAATACTGAAAAAATTACAGCCCCTAACATTAGAATTAATGCATAGATTAGTGCATGTAATAAATCTGCCCAAACAAATGCCCCTGTGATTATATTACTAACTAATTGTGGATTTGTAACCCATAATACTAAACCAGAAACAGGGCTTTGTCCAACAAATGTTCCTAAAAAAGGATGACCTAAATTTTGTAATAATCTAGCCCATAATTGAATATTGGCTAGCAAAGCAGCCACTAGAATAACTGGAATATTACTAGTATACAAAAAATTTAAAGGCCACCTTAAGCCATAACCTCTCACCTTTCCGAAACTTAAGGGAATTTCAACCTTCATAGCCTGTACATACACACTTATAACTAAAACAACTAAAGTAGCTAATATAGCAGATAGAGCTAAAGCAGCACCACTTGGATCTCCTTCAATTAGTGAAGTAATAAATACCCATAAAGCTCCAACAGGCGGTTGACCAGAACCAAAGGCCCAAGCACCTATTGAATTTAATGGACTTAAAGCCCTAATAACTAATTCTGATGCAACACCTGCTGCAATAAATAAACTAATTCCAGAACCAAAACCCCATTTATCTATAACTTCAGACATATATAATATTAAAAAACCTCCAACAATTAGCTGGGCAGTTAATATTAGTTGCATATATAAATAATTAGGTGTGCCCTTTAGTATAACTGCTGGTGCTAATCCCCCCATAAAGACATAGATTGCTGCCTCAAATATTATAAAAAAAATAGTCATTAATTTATTCAAACTTTGAAATTTAGCCCTACCTTCTGGGCTTGTTTGATCTATTTTTAATATACCCGAACCAGTTAATAATTGCAACACAATAGAAGCAGTTACAATTGGACCAATACCTAAGGAAAGTATAGAACCAAAACTTGCACCTAAAATAATAGATAATTGTTCAAATTGACTTAAAGCGTTTTCTCCTAAACCAAATAATGGGACAACACTTAGGACATAAAAACCAAATAAAATAATTAAAGTCCATTTTAATTTTTCTTTGAATTCCAATTTTTTTTGCTCAGGTCTAACTACCTCAGGCAAAAAACTAAGAATCTTATCTATCCCCATATTCCTCTATCCTTCCTTTTTTAGCTTCAATTTTTTCTTTAGCTAACTTAGAGAAAGAAGATGTTTTAACATATAACTTATATTCTACTCTTCCACTACCAAGTAATTTACCAGCACCTAATTCTTCTATATTTACATAATATATATCACCTTCTTTCTTTATTAAACCCTTATTAACTAAACCATCTATATGATCGCAAATAAAACCAACATTTATTCCTTTAACATAATTCATAACACATAAAGGCCTCTTAAAACCGGATTTTCCATAATATCCCTTACCATAAATATTCAAAATCGTAGGTTTTTTTTGATCTGCTCTTTTACCACTACCAGCCATACCTCGACCACCACGATTACCTGCACCCCTCCTTTTCTTCTTACTACCCCCACCATGTGTATGAGTTCCTCTCATTCTTGTGAACTTTCTTCTTTTATGTACTACCATTTAAATCATCCTCTTAACTAGATCATTAATATTTTCCTTTCTATACCCTAATGCACCACCCATACTATATGGCATTTTAATTCCATATCTTTCAAATCCTTTTTTTGGTGGTTTTAATCTGAAATAAGGTTTTAGACCTGGAATTTCTCTTAATTTTATCTTATTTTCAACAAATTTTTTAGTAAATTCATCAAAAGAAATCTTAGCATTTCTCTTTAAATATTCCTCTGTTAGTGGTTTATCACCAACGACCTTTCCCCTTTTTACTAATAATTCTTTAATAACATCTTCGTTTACTTCTCCCCAAGTTACATAATCTTTAATTATATTTAACATTCCAACAATAATCAAAGAATTATCTGTAATAATACAACTATTTTTTTTTCTTAATTTTAAAATATTCAAAGTATCCTTAATCTTTCTATGTGTTCTTATTGTTCCTCTAATCTGAACAATAGCTATTTTCATTTATCTGTTCTCCCTTCTACTATACCTGCCTTTATTTTATAATCTTCAGGAACTTTAACAAGTGATAATTTCTTTAATGCATCAAAACCTGCCTTTACAAAATTAAATTTTGTAGCAGTTATTCCTTTTGATTTAGAATAAACATCTTTAATTCCAGCTAAATTAAAAATTAATTGTAATTTTTTTTCTACACATAATCTTGTACCTTTTGGGGCTGGTATTAATTCTATCTCGCAACTCCCAGATTTTCCATGAACCGTAAATGGAATACTATGTGCTTGACCACAATCACAAGCCCATGCACCACAACCCCTTCTTATCTTAATAATATTTAATTTTGCATTTCTTATTGCTTTTTCTCTTGCTGGAACAGTTTCTTTAGCAAAACCATTACCAATTCCAATGTAACCATCCCTATTTCCAACAACAGCATATGTTGAAAATTTAATAATATTACCTTCTTTAGTCTTTTTTTGTGTTTGTTTCCAAATACTAGCCTTTCCACCCCCAAATTTACCCTTAGACTGACCAACCTCTAATAATTCTACTTGTAGATTAGGTAAAAGAACATCAATAATTTCAGGTTCTAAAACCTTAATGCCTTTATCTAAAAGTTCATCTATATTACCAATTTCTCCATTCTTTACCTTTTTTCCCAGAAGAGTTTTAGGTTTCCATTCTTGTATGTTAGGTTTATTTTCTGGTTTCATTTTATTTTTTTCTTTATTTCATTTATAATCGAAGGATAATCCCTACCATTAATATACCTTCCCATTATCATATCTTCAGTAGGTAACATATTTTCTTTATGTGGCACCTCTATTCCACTCTCTAAAAAGCCTTTTAAAGCAGCATAAATTGAATTTTTAGCTATACTCCTATGTATACCCATATCTAATACACATCCTCTAATACCCTTTTCTTTAGCTTTTTTACCACAAATTAAACCAATCAGATAAGCAGCACATCTATTTCCTTTATGACCTTTATAATCCAATTTAATTAAATCTTGAGCATTAGCCATAGCAATAACTTTATCACCCGCCGCTTCATATCTCACTACTTGAACAACAAAATTATTATTTGACCGTCTAATAACTAATCGATCTTTATCACAAGCTAATAATCGCAATCTTTTCTTATAATCGGTAATAGCAGCCCTTTTCCTCCTATATTTAACAGTATAATTTTTTCTCATTTCATTTTCTCCACAAATAGTTTATTATCATTCAAATAAATTAAAATATGTTTTCTACTTCTAAAAAAACCGCCACTACTTCTTTTTCTTAACATCCTATAACTAATTAGCTCTATTAATTTTTTTTCTTTCAATTCTTTTAATAACTTTCTTTGTAATCTTATTTTTGCCATCCATTTTTCTTTTCTACCCAATCTTGCCCCAGCCTTACCCTTCCTAGAACCCAAACCCTTTCTTTGTTTTTTTCTCTTTTGTGCACTAATCTTTCTGGCCCTAAATCTTCCAGTACCTTTAATTTGTTTAGCCTTAATTATTTTTTCTTTTATTAGATTTCTTATATCTTCTTTTGTTAAGGCTTCTTTAATATCTGTTAATTTATCAGCATCAAACCAAACTCTATTTACACCAACATTCAAAACATCCGCTGCTATTCTTTTTTGAATACTAAGATTCATTTTATATGCCCTCGATAGCCTTCTTATTCATTTCCTTTTTCTTCTCTTCATCAGTCTTATCTAATTCTTCTTTTTTCTTTTCTTTTATTTCTTTCAATTCTTCTTTAGTTTTACTTCTTTTTTCTTGCTTTTGTTTATTTTCATTTTTTCTTTTATTAATCTTTTCCTCTAATTCTTTCTTTTTTACCCCTAAATCTCTATAATTATATAAAATAAAACCATTTTTCTTAATTTCTTCAAGCATAATTATCCTTTTCTTCATACCTAATTTCCCAGATAGAATAATAACATCATTTTCTTTATTTAGCTTATTCAAGTCATTAATTGTCATAACATATATTAGATTTTTCCCTACCTTTGCACCAGCATAACCAATTTTAGGTAATAAACTATGTCTTTGTTTTCTTAATCTTGATTTATTATGAATACCCTTAGGTTTTCTCCAACCAACTAAACTTTTCTTTTTATTTACTTCTTCTCTGTAAAATCTTACTTTCTTCCGAACAGCCTCCTTTACCCTCATATTAAAGCCTTCCCTGCTTTTTCAATGATATAACAACCATCTTGAAATATTCTTTTATCCCTTTTAGTTATTCTAGTTGCTTGTTCAATCCTAGCTGCAGTCTGTGCAACATCTTCTAAATTAATTCCAGAAACCGTAATTAGTTCTTCATCAATATTAACAGCTACTCCTTCTATTATCTTAGCCTTTCTAGGTACCTTTTCACCTAAAAAATTCTTAATTAGAACAAAACCCTTCTCTATTGTCACATTCATAGGAAAATGACCAGAACAAATCTTAAGCTTGTAAACATAACCATTTCTAACCCCATCAATCATATTTTTTATATGTGCAACGTAAGTATTCATAAACATTTTATCTGCTTTGATAAATCTTTTTTCTACAAATCTGATTACAATCTGTCCATTTTCAAACCCAATAAATATTCTTGGATTTAATAATTTCTTGCAAATTTCTCCTTTAGGTCCTTTTAGTTTTACAATACTCTGTTCTATGCTAGCACTTATATCATCTCCTAAAATAATCCTAGCTTCGTTTCTGATTACCATCTTTAATAACAATACGCTATTAACCTTCCCCCTATATTTTTCTCAATAGCTTCTTCATGAGTCATCAAACCTTGAGATGTTGAAACAATTATAATTCCAAATCCCTTAGCTAGTAAATATCTTTTTTCAAATCTTTCATAATCATATTTTTTAACAAAAAATCTAGGTTTTATAACCCCACATTTATTAATATTTCCTATTAAATTTACTTTTATTAATCCACCTCTTTCTTTAGATAATTCTTCAAATTCTCCAATATATTTATAATCTTTTAGAATCTGTAAGACTCTTCTTATCATTTTTGAATTTTGTGTTATTAAACATTCAGATTTGCCTTTTAATTCACAATTATATATATTGGCTAAACATGCTGCTAATGTATCATTCATTACCATTCTTTCCACCTAATCATATTTTTTAAATCCCAATAATTTTGCTATATCTCTAAAACATTGCCTACATAAATCTAATTTATATTGTCTAATATGTGCTGCATGCCTTCCACATATTTTACATCTTCTTTGACCAATGCCACAACTTCTTTTTTTTGGAGAATTATGTTTTTTATATTTCTCCATCATTACTGGTTTAACTTTCAATTGAGTAAAAGCCTTTTTATAATCACTAGTTGTCATATTTATTCTTCTTCTCCAGTCTTTATTTTGAAATTATCTTTCATATATTGTATTACCTCTTCTCTTTTTAATTTATGATTTTTTGAAATTTTACTTTTTTTTAACAATCGCTTTTGAATCCGATATCCTGGTCTTGTAAATGTAACTGCAACCTCTAATCCAATAATTCCTACCTCAACATCATAATTAACGTTAGATATATTAATATACTCCTGAATACCAAATGAAAAATTTCCATGCAAATCAAATTTTTTCTCGGGAATAACATTATCTACCGCATCTAGTAATCTTTTTAATAATTCCTCTGCTTTTTTACCTCTAATTGTAACTTTAGAAGCTATAGCTAATCTTGGTCTTATACCCCATGAAGGAATTCTTTTCATTGTTTTTGTTTGAATTGGTTTTGCACCTGTAATTGTTTTTAATAATTTCATAGCTTTTTCTAGTTTATCCCCTGGTTGACCTACACCAATATTTAAAGTAACCTTCTCTATATTTATTCCTTTTAAATTAGTCATTTATTAATTCCCTCTACTAAGTTTTTATAATAATCATCTAAAACTAAAATTTTTTTAATCTCACTCCTATATTCTCTTTCATCGATTTCACAAATAACATTTTTGTCAATAATTTCTTTTACTCTCCCAATTCTACCAATATTTATACCTTCAGTAAAATAAACTAAACTTTTTTTCTCTAGATGTAAAATATGTTTAATTTTCTTATCAATTAAATTAATAAGATAGCTATCTCCTACACAGTCTTTACTAAAATCATCTACTAATATATTTGTACCATCATTAAAATTCAATTGTTTTTTGCCATCGCGAATATAACATTTATTTTCTAATTGTATCAATCTAACTTCAACATTATCAATCCTTTTTATAACCAATTTACCTTTTTTATTAAATAAAAGAATATAATTTTCCTTTAAACTTTGAATAGTAATTATATCCATTAAACCAACAGGAAAAGAAGCATCATTTCTAAAAATATTATTGATCATTACATCTTTTTTATACAATATAGCTCTTACCTCTTTAGCAGTATTAGCATAACCTAGATAATCTCTAATTATCAACATTAGTGGAACACATTTTTTTAGTTTATGTGTGCCTGGTGTAGGCTTAGTAACCCATTTCCCTTCTTTTCTTTTTATTAGCCATGTTTTAGGTGCTGCAAGTCTTTTCATATGATTTTTAACCATTTTTCTTATCCTCTATCTTTATTTTTCTTCTTTTATCATCTAAATTTAATTCAGTTATCATCAAATTAGATGCATTAAATTTCTTTCTAACCTTAGCTCCATCTCTTTTAACTATTTCGAAACCTTCAATCTGTATAAATCGTCTAACATAACTAACTTTACTAACCTTTCCAACTTTACCCCTATCAGTACCACGCATAATTTTTACTTTATCTCCTTTAATTAAACCAATATTTCTTTTATTATATTTTTTTCTTAATTCTTTCGAAAGTGTACTCCTCATAATTTTTTTTATTAGATGCAAGGGTAAATTATACAAATATTTTCTTTGCTTTCTGCTTTGTGAACTTTCTTTCCATGATTTAGACCATTTAATTTTCATTTTTATACCACAATTTTAGCTAATTTAGATAGAGTAGACCACCTTTCTATAGCTTCTTTTGCTACAGGACCTTTTATTAAAGTACCCTTTAAATTACCTTTATCGTCTTTTAATACAACTACAGCATTATCCTCAAATTTAATTCTAGTTCCATCTCTTCGTCTATATTCTTTAGCTTGTCTTACAATAATTGCTTGAACTACCTTTTTTCTCATATCAGGATTCCCTTTAACAACAGAAGCAGTAATTAAATCTGCTACTCCACCACATAAATTTCTACCCTTAACTGATTTATATCCCTTAAATGAAATAATTCTTAGGATTTTAGCACCAGAATTATCACAAGTAGGTATCCATCCACCTTTCTGTAAACCATGTGTAATTTTTGCCTTCACTGCCTTCATTCTTCTACCCTCTTAATCATCACAAAACTTTTTATTTTACTTATTGGTCTACATTCTTTAACCATTATTTTATCTCCCATTTTAACATTTTCACAATTTGGAATATGAATATGAAGTTTAGTTCTTCTTTTACTGTATCGTTCATATTTTGATATAAAAAATAATCTATCCATTTCTATCACAACAGAATTCTTCCCACTTATTCTTTTAACATCTCCAATAAATTCTCTTCCCCTTACTGAAAAAGAACCATGTTTTGGACAATGTCGATCAGTGCATATTTCCTTTTTCTTTACCATTTTATTCTTTCCTCAGGCCTACCAACCAGACGACAACCATTCACTATAGTATTATCAATCAACAAAACTACCTGTTTTTTTAACACCATCTTTTCTTCAATTTTAATTGTATCTCTCCTCTCATCTAACACGATTCCCTTAATCCCTATTAAATCCTTGTTATTACTATTAATTACTTCAATCTTTTTTCCTATAAGATTATCTTTTATATCGTACATCTTCTTTTATAATTATTGAATCACTGTTAAAACCAAGCTTTATTAATTCTTCTTTAACCTTTTCAGCATGATTTCCCTGTAGTTCAATACTATTCTCCTTTACTGTTCCACCACACGCAAGTTTCCCTTTTAGTGATTTTGCAACCTCTTTTAGATTTATATTTTTACTTTTAATACCACCAATAATGGTCGCAATCTTACCAAATTTTCGTTTAACTCTCGAAATTATAATCTGTTGGTCTTCCTTTGCTATAGACTCACAAACACAAATATCTTGTGGAAGTCCACATTTTGGGCATATCTCACTCATTTATTTTAAATTACCTCCTTTTTTATTTAATTCATTTAAAATTCTTGCAATTATTCTTTTATTTCTTTTAAACTTACCAGGATTTTCTGTTGAAGCTCCACCAGCAGTATTTGTTCTCATTTTTAATAACTCTTTTCTTAATTCTAATAGTTTATTTTGTAAATCTTTTTCTTTTAATCCTTCAAATTCACTCTTTTTCATCTTCTTTCTTTACCTTTTTCCTTGTTTTTTTCTTCCTTTCTTTTTTAACTTCTTCAATAATCTTTTCTTCTTCAATTTTAGTTATATCTTCTTTATTCTCTTTAATAATTATATTATCTGATAAAACAACTTCAGGATGTAATACACTTACCTTAACCCCTATTGTTCCAGATTTTAAATTTGCAGATTCCATTGCTTTATCAGTATAATTTTCAGCTATATCTCCAGATTTTTTTAAATAACCTGCAGTAAATCTCCAGCTCTTAGCCCTTTCACCAGGTAAACCTCTACCAGAGATTACAACCTCAATACCCTTAGCACCAGCTTTTAAAGTATTATCTAAAACATTATAAGCAATAGCTTTAAATCTTTTAGGTCCAAATCTAATAATACTATTTACAATATTTTTTGCAATAGTTGAAGCATCTAATTCTGGATTTTTTATTTCACCCACCTCAATCTCTGGATTTTCTAATTTAAATTTAGTTTTTAATAGTTGAGTTAAATTTTTTATATTAGCTCCTTTTTTACCAACAATCAAACCAGGTTTAGAAGTATAGACAGTAATTCTTTCTCCTAAAGGTGTCCTTTGCATTTTTATATGGCTACAACTTAATCTTCCTAAATACGCAAATATTTGTTCCTTTATTGCATATTCCTTCAATTTTTGTGCAACAATTTGCCTTTCTATCATTTTTTCTCTCTTTCCTTTGCCCTTAATTCAATATGGGTAATTTTCATCTTTCTTCTTCTTTGTCTTCCTGAATGCCAAACCTTAGGCCCTTGATTGCTAATAGCATAATAAACAACTAAATTATTTACATCCAAGCCTTTTTGTAAAGCATTTGCCTCTAAACTATTTAGTAATCTTAAGAATTCTTGTACTGTTTTAATAGGATAAAATCCAGCTGCTATTCCCCTACCAGGTTTATGTGCTCGATCCTTATTAAATCTTTTTACAGGAACAGCTATTTTCTTATTTAAAACTTGAGTTAAAATACTTTTTGTTTTATTCAAATTTTTATTTCTAATAAAATTACAAATTTCAACACTTTTCTTAGTAGATATTGTTAGATTATGGACATCTACCTTAGCAAAATGTTCTTTATCTATTTCTTTAATATTTTTAGTAATCATTTTTATTTGACTGATACAGCAGTACTAGATTTTGTAGCACCAATCCCAGGAGCAGAATGTTTAACAGAGTTTCTTGTTAATGCATATTCTCCTAAAAAACTGCCAATCATCTCTCCAATTATATTTATCTCACGATATTGTTTACCATCATGAATATGAATTGTTATACCTACCATTTCTGGTAAGATTACCATATCTCTTAATTGAGTTTTTATTTTTTTCTTATATATCCCTACTTTAGCATTTTTAATTTTAACTAATAATTTCTTTTTATTTTCACTTAACCCCCTTTTTAAACTTCTTCTAGCCCTTGCAGGTAGATATGTTAGAATATTACCTAAATTCATACTTTGCAATTCTTCTACTGTTTTTCCTCTATACTGAAATATTTTTTTTGCCATATTTATCTCCTCCTACCAGTTCTTCTAGGTCTAATTAAACCTACTTTTCTACCAGGAGGTGCATTTCTAGGCGCAGTTGTAGACTTACCTGGATGTCTACCCCTTCCTGACCCAAATGGATGATTACAAGGATTCATAGCTACTGCTGAGGTTCTAGGATATAACCCACCTCTAGCTCGCATAGCATGCCATTTTTTTCCAGCCTTAACAAATGGTTTATTTACCCTACCACCACCAGCTAAAATACCAATCATTGCTCTACAACCAATATTAAACTCCTTATGTTTCTTTGAGGGTAAAACAATTACAACACTATTCTCTAATTTATGAATGATCTTACCAAAAACACCAGCACTTTTAATAAATTTTCCACCATCTCCAGGTGTTTTTTCAATATTATAAATCTCTGTACCAATAGGTATTTCACCTAGTCTAGTTATATTTCCTGGTTTAATTTCAATATTATTTCCATAAAGAATTTTTTTACCTACATGCATACCATCAAAAGCACCCAATAATACTTTTTCTCCATTATCAAATTTAACTCTAGCGAGTGGAGCAGTATGACCACTACAATGTACAATATCTATAACAATACCCTCTATATTTTTGTTATTCATCAAAGGATATTTAAATTCACCCTTGTATCTATGACTCCTACACCTATATCTAGAAGTTCCTCTTCCAGCTCGTTGTTGAATTAGTCTTTTCCCCATTACTTAATACCCATTTGTGTGATAATATCTATTGCTGGTTTATCTTTGTTTAGTTTAACATATGCCTTTTTCTTACATTCTGGGGTTATAAAACTGTTTACCTTTAAAACCTTAACATTGAATATATTTTCAACAGCTAATTTTATATCTTTTTTAGTAGCTCTTAAATCTACATCAAGCATTAATTTATTCTCAGTTTCCATTAGTTTAACACTTTTTTCTGTATTTAAAATCTTTTTAACAATTTGATAAGGATCAAACATTTTTCTTCTCCATAAATAACTTTTCTTTTTCTAAAATAGCTATTGCTTCCTCACTCCAGATCACTCTTCTAGGTTCATTCCCTCTAGTTAACAAAGCAGTATTTATATCCTTTACAACCATAACATCACAACCATGGATATTCTTTAAAGATTGTTGAAGGCTACATTTTTTACTAACTACAAATAAAGGACCTATTTTTTTATTATACTTTCTACCCCTAGACTTACCCTTACCACTTCTAATATTCTTCTCTTTTAGTCTATATATCTCTTTTTCTAAAGCAACTTTATTAAATAGACTATTTACTTCCTTAGTTTTACTTAAATCTTCAATTTTGTCCTCAAAAACAAGCATATTTTTAGTAGAAGCACCAATTGCGCTTCTTATAGCCTTTCTTTTTTCTTTTTTATTTATTTTAATACCCCAGTTCTTTTTAGCTTTGGGTGGATGAGCATTTCTACCACCAACAGTACCTGGAGAAACAGCACCTACCCAACCAAATTGCGTTCCTCTACTCCACAAACTTTTTCTCGGAACCCTTGAAATACCATGTCCATAAGAACCCTTATAATTTCTTCTTCTTCTAGAGATCTTAGCACTCTGTCTCATGCCAGCACCTAATTTAGCACCATATTTTTGAATATTATTCATAAAAATTACCCTTACTGCTCTTCTTATTAAACCAGGCCTATATTCTTCTTCAAATTGTTTTGGTAACTCAATATTTTTTATCTTTTTTCCACTTAAATCTAAAACATCCGCATTCATTGTTTACTCCTTAAACTAATATAATTTAATTCCATATTACCTACAGTTTTTGATCCCCTTATTGGTTCAATCATTTTAACAAATCTTTTTTTAGATCCAGGAATAGAACCCTTTACCAACACATAATCATTTTTTATTAATCCATATCCTGGATAACCTCCTCTTACATTTATTTTTGAAGGATCATTTCCTACTAAAATTATTACTTTATTGTAGGCTGTTCTTAAATGATAACCCATTTTTCCTGGTAAACCTATAGTATAACTCACACGTTTAGGAGTCCATGGACCTAAATTACCTATAGCTCTCCTTTTTTTCTCTGATTTATGCGCTTTTAAAGTAACCCCAAATCTCTTAACAGAACCTTGAAAGCCCTTACCCTTTGTTATTCCATGGATATCTATAAATTGTCCATTCTTTAAAATATCCCTTACATTTAGTTCTTTGTCTAGTTTATCCCTTATATAATCATATTTTTGTTTTATATCCCTGCCCCCAATCCCCAATTCAAATAATTTAGGCATTTTAGTACCAATATTTGTTTTCTTTGGTTGAGTATATACATTTACTCTCAAATCAAAGTAATTTTCTATTATTATCCCATTTAATTCTCCAGTTTTTTTAGCTAAATTAATTCTTCTTTTTAATTCTTTATCTTGCTTCATTAATACCTCTTTAGCAAGATGCAAACCATAATTATCCTTTGTATAAAATCTTAGTGAGAAAATCTTTATTGGAGGGCATTCAATAACAGTGACTGGCCAACAAATATCAGTTCCCTTTGTTAGTGAATTAGACCTATTATCTTTTAAAAATACATGAGTCATACCTACTTTATAACCTGCAAAACCCAATAAACTTGGTTTTGTTACATTCCAATTTCTAACCCTTATATTACTGTTTTTAGCCCGCTTTCTAGGCCAAAATTGCAAACTTCCAGATCTTGGTCTATGTCCCTTTCCCATATATATCTTTTGCAAAATTTATCTTATTTATAAACTTTGCCTTTTAAGAGCCCAAGAGCCATAGAATCAGTGCTTTACAATCAAATAGAGATAAAATATAATCTCCATTTAAATCTTTATTTTAATAACACCCACCTTTATTACATACACCATTACAAGAAACACTTCTAGATTCTACTTTTTGTTTTTCACAATAATATTCTATAACAGATTGACTGTCAAAACAATAATCAGTAAATTGATATGCTTCATAAGTTGGACCCCTACCTAAAGGCCTATAGGAATCAACTACACTACTTTCCCATTCATTAATACCATGATCTCTATCGTAACAAATTAAAATAGGCTCTGCATAAATAGGCGTATAAAATCCACTTTTTACATTAACTAAAATATCCTCATTTTTGAAACCATATTTCTTAATTGTAATTATATGTTTTCCTGTTGGTAATTTATATTGCAATGGAGTATAACCTAAAAATTTGTCGCCCTCATAGACACCTAATTCAGCTGGCTCCCCATTAACCCTTATGGTTCCTTTATCTCCAGAAACACTGTAACCTGTTAGATTAGTAGTTAAATAAAGACCAAACATAAAAACAGCAGTGCCCATAAAAATTACAGCGAACAAAAAACTTTTCAAACCTGGCTTCTTCTTATACAAACATTTTTTCATAATCTTTTTATGAAGTTATTAATTTAAAAAGATTTTCCTAAATTTTCCTTTATAAATTCCAACATTTCTTTATCTTTTAATTTTTCAAATATCTTTTTAGCAGTTTTAAAATATCCTTCTCTTAAACATAATTCTCCTAGCTGTTTCATCGATTTTTCTTCATCAATATAATAACCATAAATTCCAGCAACTCTTATATTATTTAATTTTAAGTAGTATTTAATAGCTTCTTCTATCTTATCTTTTCTTCCGGATAAAAAATAAGATTTAGCACTTTCTTCAAATCTCTGTTGTTTCATAAATAAATCACCCAATTCATCAAAGAGATTATTTTTATAATCTCCATCTAGCATAGAAACATCAATATTATCTAATCCCTTATCAACAATCATTTTTACAAAAGGTATTGCCATAAGAAAAAAACTAAGGTTATTATTTAAAAAATTATTTATTTAATTGCAGGAAAGAATCCTCATCCATAACTTATTGGGCAGATTTAGGACATACACAGAAAGTGAAAACCTTTATAACTTATTTGTTATAAAATAACAAAATGGTTTTAGCAGTAGCACACACTTTATTAGCAATTTTATATGTAGATCTTTTTAAAAGAATTACAAAAACAAATTTACTTACAAAATGGCATTTTTTTGCAACAGCTATTGCTGGTCTTTTACCAGATTCAGATATAATAATAAGATTTATAATAAAAAATATCTTAAAAATGCCCTTACCAAATCTATTAGATCATAGAGGAATATTTCATACACCTTTCTTCGCTCTAATTTTTTTTATCCCAGGAATTATTCTATTTTTTACAAAAAAAAGAAATATAGCCATTTATTTATTAATTGCTACATTTGGAATAATGTTGCATATATCATTAGACTATATCACTTCTGGAGGAATTCATGATGGAATTATGTGGCTTTATCCAATCTCAACTCATGCATACCAAGGGATAATTGGATTTGTTTATGATGTAGATCTATTAACTATTTCTTTAGATGCATTTTTATTAATTACTTGGTTTTTTTACATTTTAAAAACAAAAAGACTAAAAGAATTTTTTTAATAAACTAAATATTTTTCTTAATGATTTCAATGACTTTTTTGATATTAGCATCTTTGAATCTCTCTAAGACCTTGCCCATTATAGCATTAAAACTAGCACCTTTATTTTCTTTAATAATCTGAATAATCTCTTTTTCTTTAATATCTTTAATCTTAAATTTATTAAAATCAAATTTCTTATTTTTCAAAAAATCAACTAAAACATCAATAATTCTTTCTTTTCCAAATATATCTACTTTAGTAAGAGCAATTAAAATATCTTCAACAGTTAAGCCTACTAAACCAAATCTGGATTTTATTTCCTTTGGGATTTCAATTAAACAATAAGCAACAAACTTTGGATCATTTTTTAAATATTGTTCATAATCATTTTCAATTACTTCTTTAGCTAAATTATCACTTAAATTATATTTTTTTACGACTTCGTAGATTCTTTCTTCCAATAATTTTACCCTCTCTAATCCGCTTAAATCACCAATTTCAATTAATGGGTGGTCTGTTTCAGGATACATTCTATTCCTTCCTGGCAAAGGTCTTGCATAAGATGAAGTTCCATCTTTATGATTTGGAATTCTTGTTTCTTCTAATACCCCTTTTTTTAAATTTTTTAATCTTTCAATCACAGCATCCATTGCTTTTTTACAGATATCTTTTTGTTCGCAAATAACTAGTACTAAATCTTTATTGTTTGCTTTCAATTTTTTCTTCAATAACTCAAATTCTTTTTCTAAATGATATTTACTTAGATCTTCATCAGAATGAATCATACCTTTAACTCCATAAGCCATTGCATACTCTGCTATTTCTTTACCTAATAATTTACCACAACAAATTTCTTCTTTAAATTTATTATTAAAATCATTAATCTTTAAACATAAAACAACAGCATTCTTATCAATCATATTTTTAAATATATTAAAATTACAATTTTTAAATAATTCAGTAACATCCATCTTATCTTCTAATATAAAATCTTTTAATTCTTTTTTTAAATTTATAAAATATTTTTGTCTTAAAATTTCATTTTCAATTAATAATTTAAAAGTTCTTAGATCTTGCCAACCTTTTATTTCTACTCTAGCACCCTCGTTTATGCTTATATTGATATCTTGTCTTATACTCCCTATTCCTCTTTTAATACAATCAAAGCTTCTAAATATCATTCCTAAATGTTTAGAAACCTCTAATGCTTGTTCAGAATCTTTAATAGAAGCATCTGTTCCTAATTCCCATAGAGGAATCCCTTGTCTGCTTAAACTATAAATAACAATACCTTTCTCTTTAGAAATTATTTTACATGCGTCTTCTTCTAAGTTCAATTGTTCTAATTTTACTTTTCCTTTAGAAGTTTCAATAAAACTATCTTTAGATTCTAAACCAATGATCATTGTTCTTTGAAATCCACTAGAAACTGAACCATCAAAAACATTTTTTCTCATAACACAAATATAATCTGGAATTTTTAATTTTAGAAATAAAGCTAATCTTAAACTATCATTAAAGTGATCTTTATTAATATAATGACAAGGTTCTTCATCACAATCAACTAGACAACTTTCATCTATGTAACTTCGATATAAAAATTCTTTATCTCTTAATATTTCATATGTTCCTGCAACATCTGTTTCTCCAGATTCACCAGTTACTGTCTTAATTCTTCTTCTAATCTCTCCTAATATTTCTTTTTCATTAATTTCACAATTACAATCACAAAATAATTTTTTACCATTTAATTGCTGATGTAATTCAATTCCAATCTTAACTCCTAATTCTTCGTACATAATATAAAAAGTAATTCCTGTTTTATTAAAGTTTCTCTCGAAAGATTTAAATACCTAAGCACCACATATTTAAGTATGGTAACTAAAGGATTTAGATCGAACACTAGAAGAAAGTTAGCTAAGTCAAAAAGAGAAAAAGGTAAAATAAGTATTACTAGGTTTTATCAAAAGTTTAATGAAGGAGAAAAGGTATATTTAGTAGCAGAACCTGCATATCAGAATGGAATGTATCATCCAAGATTTCATGGTAAATCCGGTAGTATAATAAATAAACGTGGTAAATGTTATGAAGTAGAGATAAAAGATGGTAATGCAAAGAAGTTAATGATAGTACACCCTGTACATCTTAAGAGGACATAATATGGACGTTGAAATCATATCAGAAAAACCATTAAGTAAGATAGATGTAAAAACTAAATTAGAAGAATATAAAAAGAAAAAAATAGAATTGAACTTCAGATCAAGTAAAGTATTAGAACAGATAAATGAAACAATAAAAATTAAAAAAAAAGAAACAGACCAACTGAAAAAAGAACTAGAAGATATCCATATTGCAAGGTTAAAAGATAAACAGATAATTAAATTGATTGATGTCTTGCCAAAATCAACAGATTCAATTAAAGCATTATTTGCAGGGGACAATATAACCTTAAAACAGGAAGATGTAGCGAAAATTGAAGAAACCGTGAAAAAATATGCATAAGAGTAAGAAAAATGACAGAAAAAGAAGAATATGCAATAATATTAGACTTTTTGAAACATGGTTATCCAGAGGATTCAAAGCCACTACACAAGAAAATGCCTGTAGCTCAAGCAATTGGTGAGACACACTTTGTTCTTTTAGAATTAGTACCAAAACCAGAAATTTTTTTACAACCAATTGAAAGAGTATATATTGGAGAAGGTAAAAGAGAAAAAATTCATCATATAATAGGAAAAATTATTCCATCCAAATTAACACAAACCGCACAAAATGAACTTCCTTTTGTAATTAAAGAATTAATCCTTAAGAATCCAGATAAATTTATAAATTTTTTTAATATAGCAGGACCAATAAATATGAGAAGTCATCAATTAGAATTATTACCTGGGATAGGAAAAAAACATATGCTTCAAATATTAGATGCACGAAAAGATGGGAATTTTAAGTCATTTATTGATCTTAAGACAAGAGTAGCTTTAATACCTGATCCAGAAAAAACTATTACAAAAAGAATACTTATGGAATTAGAAGGCAATGAAAAATATACTATCTTTGTAGAAAAATAATCTTTAAATTAAACTTTATTCTTTCTTTATTATGGATTTAGTTAGTGTTATTATTCCAACAAAAAATTGTGAAGATAGAAATTTAGCAATGTGTTTTAATTCTATAAAAAATCAATCTTATCCTAATATAGAAATAATTGTTGTGGATGATCATAGTATTGATAAAACCCGTGAAATTTGTGAAAGATATGCTAAGGTATTCCTTGCTAAAGGTCCAACTGGTTCACAAAGAAATTTTGGAGCAAAGATTGCCAAAGGAGACTTTATTTTTTTTATTGATTCTGATATGGAATTGCCAAATAATTTAGTGGAAGTTTGTATTGGAAAAGCTAAAAATCAAGATGCTATTTTAATTGAAGATAACGGTATAGCCAAGGGTTTTTGGGGAAAATGTCATTCTTTTGAAAAAGAGCTTCATATTGGTGATAAAGTAGTTACATCTCCCAGGTTTATTAATAAAACAAAATATTGGGAAATTAATGGATTAGATGAATCAATGCTATTTAATGAAGATTTAGATTTACATGAAAGAATGAAAAAAGCAAGATTTAGGATAGGCCATATTAGTCTTTTAATAAATCATTATGAAGAAGAAAGTTTAAAAAAAATAATAAAAAAATATTTTAACACATATGGAGGTACAGCTGGAAATTATCTTAAAAAAAATCCTAGTCACAGTTTAAAACTATATCTATTTTACCATCCTTATTTATATATAAAAAATTGGAGAAAACTAATAAAAGATCCTACTTATGGATTTGGATCAATTTTAAGAAAAATAATAGAATATATAAGTACTGGTACAGGTTTGATTTATTTTTATTTAAAAAAACGATAAAATAATTTTGGATATGTTCTGAAATTAAATATTATATTATTTTGGGTAGCACAACCCCAACTGCAATAACATTTTTTTTTAACAATAAACCTTCTTATAGATTTAGCGTCATAACTCTTTAATAATTCCTTAATATTATAATTATAATTACGTAAATTACCTAGCTTACGATTTAATATTTCACAAGGATAAACATCTCCTTCTTCATTAATCACAATCATTTTTTTTCCAGCAACACAAGGCAATATCCATTTGTTCTCTTTTATTGTTCTTATATTAATTTCATTATTTATTTTATTTATTGTAGCAAATATTTTGGAATAAACGTTACCTTTTCTCTCCATCTTTATTTTATTTAAAATCAAACTATATTTTTCAATATCAATTTTTTTTGCTTCGCCATTTGGAGAATCATTCCTTAAAAATCCAATTCTATGTTGATCAATATTTTTTTCCCTAAAATATTCATATAAGTTTAGTATACTATCTTGATTATAAGCGCTAAAAACAGTATGTATAATTATCTTTAGTCTATTATTTTTTAATCCTTGTAAATCCTTGATTACTTTTTCTATCTTTTCAAAATTTTTTTCAACTCCTCTGATTTCATCATGTTTTTTTCCTATAGCATCGACTGATAAATCTATACTTAAATTCAAATCAGGACAATATTCTAGAATTTTTTTTGTCTTCTCAAAAATCTTCTCGTTTAATATTCCATTGGTAGGAATTGCAATAAATTTTGTTCCAGAATTTTTATAAAAATAATAACATATTTCATCAATATCTTCTCTAAGAAATGGTTCTCCACCTGTTAATGATACGTAGATTAGATCTTTAAAATTTTTACTAATTTTTTCAATTTCTTTTAAATTTAATTCTTTTTTATTTGTATTTAACTGATCTTTGTAAAAGCAATATCTACATTTAGAATTACATTTTGCAGTGATAAACATAATTAGATATGCTGGATATTTATTCACTAAAACCTTTAATATTTGTATCTTATTCATAAAATTTTAAAATTTTATTTATTTTTAAGCTTTTGTTTACCAAAATATTTTTAAACAAATTAATCCAAGTAAGATCATGATTAAAAGATTTAAAGATTTTTTTTTCAGTCTTAAGACTATTTTTAAAAAAAAGAAAAACGTTAAACTTGGGTTATATGGCCCCCCAAATAGTGGAAAAACTTCTATAGCTAATAAAATCTGTCAAGATTGGTTAGGTGAAGAAATGGGTGCTGTATCAAATATTCCTCACGAAACTAGAGAGGTAATGATTAAAGAAAAAATTAGTATAAACTCTAAAGGAAAAGAATTAAGTTTTAATTTAGTAGATACACCAGGTATTGCAACTAAAATTGATTATGAGGATTTTTTAAAATACAAATTAAAGGTAGATGAAGCAAAAGATAGAGCAAAAGAAGCTACTAAAGGTATAATTGATGCAATAAAATGGCTTGATAATATGGATTGTGTTATTGTCGTATTAGATTCCACAAAAAACCCATATAGTCAGGTGAATATTACTATTTTAGGAAATCTAGCTGCAAGAGAGATTCCTGTTTTAGTAGTAGCAAATAAAATAGATTTAAAAAGATCAGATGTAAAAAAAGTTGAAGGAGCATTCCCACAGTATCCAGTACTTGGTATTTCAGCGGAAAAAGGGTTAAATATGGAGGAATTTTACGAAAAAATATTCGAACTAGTAAAAAGATAAAAATGCTAACATTACAATATCTTCCATATCATGAATTAATAGGCTTAGATTCAGATACAAAATTAAAAAAAATACTGAAATTAGTAAAAGAAGATAAAATTGTATTAATTGAAGGAAAACTTGCTGTTAAAGAAGAAACAGAATTAATCACACAAACATTAGAACAAATTGATAAGAGATTTAGAGGAATAGAGATTTGTAGTGTAGATTGTTTTCAAAAAAATACAGAATTAATCACAAGATTAAGAACTAAAATAGCAAATTTATTATTAGGTAGAACAGAAGGTTTGACAATTATAGGCCCAGCAACAATTGTAAAAGAAATTAAAAAAGATCCAAATAAAATAGAACTATTTACTCTAGACAGAAAAAAGAAATTAAGGAGAAGAAATGCCTCACCAATGTGTTAAATGTAGTAAAATTTTTAAAGAAAATTCTAATGAAATATTAAAAGGATGTAATTCATGTGGAGGTAAATTCTTTTTTTTTATTAAAGCTGGCGATGAAAAAAAAGTAAAAGAAGTATCCTCTAATCTGTCTTTATCAGATAAAGAAAAAATTGAACAAGATGTTCTTGATATTTTAGGAGATAGTGAAACTGATAAACCAATAATTTTAGATCTTGCATCAATTTCTGTAATTAATCAAGGTAAATTTGAATTAGATTTAAGAAAGTTATTTAAAAAAGAGCCATTAGTATATATGCTAGCAGAAGGTAAATATATTATCGATGTAGCAACAACTTTTACCAATTTAAAAGATAAAAAAGGGAGTTAAGACTCCTTCTTAGTTATATTTCCATTCATATCTTTAGCATATAATATCTCATTATTAAAATTAAAATAATTATATATCTCAAGTTTAGATCCATCTGGATTAATCATTCTATAAAAAATTTCGCATAATCCATTTAATGTACTATTATCAGTTACAATGCCTTTAATTTCTCCTTCAACATTTCCAGTACCACCTTGAGCAGGAGCTATAAATTCTTGTTTTGTTCCAGGTTCACACCAACTACTACTCCCCCTATCCACAACAATTTTAACATCTCCATCAGGAGTTTTCACTATAACTTCGTTTCCGTCGATTATTAAATTTTCTTCTTTATTATCTTCATCATCATTTTCGTCAATTGGATCATCAATTGAATCTACAGTATTAACCGATTTAGTACTAATTGGCTCAATAAAATCAGTTATAGTTTCATTAGCTTTATTAATCTCAGAAATAACATTTCCTGTTAGAGGATCTAATCTAATAAAACCTTCTTTTTGAATACTATTTCCACATCCACTCAAAAATAAGAGACATAATAAAAAAATAAACCATTTCATATTATTTTTCCTTTTTATAGACTATTTTAAGCTTTATGGATTTAAAAAGCATATTTTATTTCCAACTTGATGCAATACTATATCCATTATTAAGTAGCATAGTCCTTGCTACACTAACCCCCTTAGGTATATGAACAATAGCTTTTCCATCCTTAAATTTACCTTTTAAAATTTGTTTAAAGTTTCCATTTTTAGCATAACAAACAACTAAATAACTATCTGCTATACCAGTTCCATCTCTAATCTCATACATTTTTTTATTTTTATATAACTTTAACTCATCATTCTCGCCTTGATATCTAGTTCCATTATATTTAGAATAATTAATAATTTTTTGAGATTCTTGTCCAACAATTCTTCCTTTTTTATATTTTGTTTTTGAAAAATCAATATTATAAATACCTTCTTTCTTAACTTGGATAACTGGCTTTTGTTCGACAATTTTATTCTCTTTAACAATTACTTCTTCCAAAGTAGATGGTCTAAATTGTTTATTCTCTGGAGTTGGTATAGTTTCCTCAATTCTTTCTTCTAGACTTGGAGTTTTTTCTACAACATGATAGCTAACTGCAGTAGGTTTTGTTTGAAGATAATTATCAATTGAATATTTAAATCCATTATACAGTGTAACAGCTCCAATAACCAAAGCTGTTATTGTAGCAGTCCAACTAATTCCCCTTGAGTTCCTATTTAAAAAAGTCTCTTCTTTTATTAATCCACTTGATCTTTGATTTACTGCATTGTGATAGGCAAGCATATCATAAACTTCAACGTGTCTTGATCCAACTCTGATAATTTGTTTAAACTTTTTTTTATCAATTTTTGGAAGTCTAGGGAGAGATTTTTTATACTTAAACCAATCAACAAATCTATCCCAAACAGAAAATTCTATATGTTTTTGTTCTAAAATATAAGATTTATTTTCTCTAGGTTTTCCTAATATTTCAACATCAATTAAAGAACTTAATTGAGAATCAGTTTTAATATCAAAAACATCAGAATCTTTTTTTCTAGGAAAAAACAATATTCCTCTATTTGTACCATATCTTTTTTGTGCAAAATCCTTTACAAATTCTTTATGATCATATTTTTTCATTTTTTTATCTATTTTTTTTAATTAAGACTAAAATATAAATCTTTTTTATCTTCTCTTAACTATATCTTTCTGAATATACTTAGAAATCCTGTATGACCAATCATTTGTGTTTTAGGTCTAGCTCTTTTTTCATCGATTATCCATTCTCTCTCTAAAATTTCAATAGTTTTTTCATGAATAAAATTATTATTCTCTCTAATTACATCTTGTATTTGTGGAATATTTGGTAAGTAGATAATTAGATATCCTCCATGTTTTAATGATTTACTTGCTTCATTTAGTAGTTTATATGGTTCTTCTAAATCAAAAAAAATCATATCTATGTTTTTTTCTTCTATCCCTTCAAAAATATCTTTATTTATTACTTCAATGTTATTTATATTGAATAAATTAAAATTTTTTTTGGCTATTTTGATGTATTCTTTATTTCTTTCATAGGTTATTACTTTTTTTACAAATCTAGCTAGGTTTAAAGCTACACAACCGCAACCAGTGCCTGCTTCTAAAACAATAGAATCTTTATCAATATAATTTAATAAGTGCAAAATATCTTTTTGTAGGGGTATTTGTGGTCCTCTATGTATTTTCTTTAATAAATCATTAAAAGATGGCTCGAATATATAAAATTTTTTTTCTATATTTGATTCTACAGATGTTTTATTTTTTATATCTGCTTCTTTTAGAAATCCGTCTTTAGTGTGCAGATCTCCCTCTTTCCATAAATAATATTTTCCATTACAGTATAATGATTTCATTACAAAATATAAATTAAAAAGAGATTTAAATATTTCTAAACGTAAACTATTTTAATAAAATTAAGTAAATTAGTTTGTACTGAAAGAGTTGACATTCTGTTATTGCATATTGAGAACAAAAGAAATACATGGCTAATATAATAGCTAAAATAATTTATCTTGTAGGTAACAAATTAGAAAAACTATTTTCATATAGTTTTTCTGTTGTAGACGCGACAAAGTCTGCTAATTAGCATTGTAAAACTACTGAATTTCATGTTTTTAATAGAGTTTGTGAAGAAACTATATATCCTACAAATATTTCATTTCTTAAGGGTACTGTTGTTGCACTGTGAAAGAAGTAGTAAACCCTGATGGAGGAGAATTATTAGCTGATATAGGTTATGATGATAATAAATCTATAGGGGGTAATGTTTCAAAGAAGTTACACTCCGCTTGTTTCTCCAAATAGTGGTCGTTGGAAAGATATTGGAGAAAGAAAGCAAGAAAAAATATAATCAATATACAAACAGATTAAAATATAGACAAAAAGGAAGAGGGAAAAGTGTATTTGATAGCTTATTTTTCTAGAATACAAAATAGGAGTTTATGAGTGTGTTTATTATTCGTACCTTCTTCATCAATTTTAATAAATTCTTTTTTCTTTATTACCTTTTTATTTTTTAAATACGGCTCAACATCTAATTCAAAAATAATCTTATTATTCTTTGATTTTGTTTGCAATATTAAAACTAAATAAGCTAGACCATTTGGCTTTAAAACTCTAAATATCTCTTTAATCGACTTATTTAAGTCAGTGAAATGCAAAACATTTTTAGAGTAAATTATATCAAAAGTATTTTCTAAGTAGGGTAAACTTTCTGCACTAGACTGAATTACCCCTAAACCTTTAGATTTAGCTTTAATAACAAATTCTTCAGAAAGGTCTATTCCTTTAACATTAAAACCTTGATTTTCAAAAAAAAGTAAATCAGTTCCGTTTCCAAATCCAATTTCTAAAAGATTATTGTTTGTTTTGAGATAATTAATTAAATCTAAAGCAAATTTTGAAGGCTTTTCAGATAAATAATGAGCATTCATATTAAAGTAAAAAAATACTTCTCTTATAAGAATCTATTGCTAATAATTTTTAAATTAGAACATAACTCAATCTTCTAACATAAAATAAGTCTTTAGTTTCAAAATGTTTAAATAATTATCTCAAATATTCTAATTGGCTTTATTCTTAACCCAATTTTTTTATCCTTCTCTTTTTGAGGTTAAGTAAAGAATCTAACCATTTCACAAAGGTTTCATACTTTTCTTTTGAATTATAAATATTATTTTCAACCATACTCATAATCTCTTTATTTTATTTAAATATCTATGCGATACAAAAAGCGTAAGCAGTATTTATAGAAAGATTGCGAGGGACAGGGTTCGAACCTGCGTAGGCACTAAGCCAGTAGATGACTCAATGATTATTTTTCAAACTTGAGTATGGGTATTATAGTGTTTTAAGACAATATAATTCTACCCC
>C687J35174_10001252_pt1 | contig 37053 bp, 38 predicted proteins | sample RifCSPhighO2_01_FD_35174 | JGI IMG/M metagenome (IMG submission 35174) | reverse complement strand
GTGGGGGAGCGAGGAGTACTCATATCGGCAGGACAGAGACAGCGCATCGCCATTGCGCGCGTGTTAGCACGCGCGCCGCGCCTCCTTATTCTTGACGAGGCGACGAGCGCTCTTGACAAAGAATCTGAAAATGGAATCCAGCAGGCCATCGGAGCGCTAAGAGGTAAAATTGCCATGATAATAATCGCGCATCGATTGTCCACGATAATCAATTGCGACAAGATAATAGTTATGGAAAACGGCTCTATTCTTGAACGAGGAACGCCCAAGGCGCTTCTCGATGACAAGAACTCATATTTCTCTAAGATATCTAACCTCAAGCAACCCGTATAATGCGCCCGACTATACACATACTGCCGCTTTACATAGGCGTTCTTAAATATTTTGAGCGGTTGCTTCCGTATTTTGAGAAAAAATACGCAGTTTCCTTTGTGTTGCTTACACGTGAGGATGGTGACGGCCCCGTGAAAAAAGAACAGGAAATGGCGCGCTATTGTGAAGAGAAAGGATATTCTTATTTCATACTGAATGAGGGCATGCGAAAGACACCTATACGCATACCATTTTTTACCCCGATAAAAAAGAGATACGAACACAGGAATGCGTGCAGAAAATTTTTAAATAGCCACCGCCCCGTTAAAGTAATCACCTCAAAAGCGCGTAATCCCCACCATACTTTTTTAAGGGAAGCCGAACGGTTAGGCGTTGAGACTATTATTTTACAGTGGTCGTTCGGAGGTGTGATGGATAAATCCATTTACAACAAACCGTCCGCATCCGCGGGGTTGTTCCAAAAACTTTATTCTCGCACACTTGAAAAGTGCGCCGTCGCCATAGATACCGCCCGCGGAGATGTTGAGTATGACACGACCGCGGTTATCCCCCGGAAGATAGGTCTTATTGATGAATTGCAGGATGTGAAACGGTATGCTGACAGCTACAATCCCCAAAGCATTTCCATCGTAGGAAGTGCGGATATACAGATTGCGTATGATTTGAAAAATCATGCGGAGAGCGACATTCTTTTTAAAAAAAATCTTTATCACAAATATTCCCTCGACCCGCGAAAAGCCACAATTCTAGTTATTCCATTCCGTTTTCATAGTCATTGGTATAACAGCGGAATGAGAGAGAAAGAACAATCGGACCATTGGCTTGGAATTGTAAAGAACATCAAAGCGGTTTATCGGCAGGAAGAATTGAATTTGGTTATAAAAATCCATCCATCTGACCAAGAGCGTATATACGCCCCCTTGCGAGCGGAAGGGATACATGTCCTCAAGAACGCTTTTTTGGAGGAGGTATTGGCGATAACGGATTTGTGCATCACAGACCCTTTCACCACGGCGAACTACATGGTCTTGGGAAGCAATGTTCATGCAATATTCATCAATTTTTCAACACTGAAACTTGAAACCGGTATGCCGTATTATCATATTCTGCGCACCGTTAACGACAGAGAAGAATTTATAGAAATGGTGCGCCGGTTCAAACAAGGCGCGCTTGAGAAACAGTACGATAACAGCAGCGTAGAGATGAGGTCGATTGAGAAGATTGTAAGTTTTTTAGGTCAATAAACATCTCTATATGGGGCTTCTTCTAGAAAAAAAACTTTCTAAAGAGCTGGCCAAATGCATACCTTCTGGGCCGCGAGTTTTCTTGATGAGCTTCACTTCAAAACGCTTTATTGATGTCGCTTATCGCCTGAAAGAAAAAGGCGTCAGCATTGTTTATTGGACGGGCGGAAGAAGCTGTTTTGATGCTGTCGCGAAGGAGAGAGGGGATTTCCCCGGTACTGTATTCCACAATATATATGATGCAACGCGCGCGATTCCAGCTCCAGACATGCTACACGAAAATTTTAAGCCAGTAAGCGCCGAGCTGATTTCGCAGATGCTTTCGTGTGAGTCGCAAGTTCTCGGAATGATGAATAGTATTGACCAGGACAATGAAATTTCAGTCATTGAACGAAAGAATATTTACTATGAGTACCTGAGATATTGGCACGGCACGCTGGAAATGCATAAACCCGACGCGGTTTTGTTCCATGATATTCCGCACCTTGCGCATAACTTTGTCGTCTACCATCTTGCGAAATTGATGGGCATACAGACGGTCATGTGCGATACGGTAAAACGGCTTCCTGACCGCGTCATGTTTTTTGAAGATTTTGAGCGGTATGAAAGAATAAAAAATGAGTATGAAAAAATCTGCGGGCAAAATTTTACGCTAAAAGACCTCAGCCCAGATTTGCAGGTGTATTATCGGAATCAAACCAATCCCGTTTTTGATGCGACCCCCGCATTCAAGAAACAACAATTCGTCACGCGCGTTGCTCAAAATTTAAGATTATTCCCCGGCATCGGGGTTATTTCACGAAATATAGAGCAACGCTCTTTTTTTAAAACCGCGTTTAATTACACGAAAATGCTCTTCAATAAAAAAAACGCGTTGAGTCTAAAGGGCGATTTTCACCGCGTCTTATTTCAGAAAATTAGATATAGAAAATGGAACAGAATTAAAAATATTTTCAAAAAAGAATATGAATGCCTCCAGACGAAAGTTGATTATTCGCAAAAATTCATTTATGTGCCGCTTCATAGTCAGCCGGAGCGGTCAACGAGTGCGGAAGGCGGTATTTTTTCCGACCAGATTTTGTTGGTACATACACTCGCGGCGGCATTGCCAAAGGACTGGTTTCTCTATGTGAAAGAGAGTTCTTGGCAATGGACATTCCCTCGGACGCAGGTGGGTAGATTCAGGGGGTATTATGAGAAAATGGCAGAAATTAAAAATGTTCGTCTTATACCCGCCGACACTTCAACATACGAGCTTATAGCGCATTGCGTGGCCGTCGCGTCGGTTACGGGAACTGCGGGGTGGGAGGCGCTCCTGCGTGGGAAACCAGCGCTTGTCTTCGGGTATACATGGTATATACACTGCGACGGTGCATTTGAAGTACGCGATGTAGCATCTTGTTCTGACGCTTTGGCGAAAATAGAGAAAGGATATAGTCCAAATTCTGATTTAATGATAAAATTTCTTGGCGCGTTGGACAGAATTTCAGTCCGCGGGTACGATAATCATAATTTTAATAAAAATTCTTTTATTCCCGAGGAATCTAATGTGCAGATAATAGCCGATGGTTTCCTAAAAACATTATCAAAATAATGAAGTCGTGTGTCTGATAAAAAGAAAGTTCTCGCGATAATCCCTGCGCGCGGGGGAAGCAAGGGGGTACCACGAAAAAATATCAAATTGCTTTGCGGAAAACCCCTTATCGCATACGCGATACATGCCGCGCTTGACTCCGGGGTTATTGATCGGCTCGTCGTTTCAACCGACGACGAAGCAATTGCGCGTGTCGCGCGGAAACACGGCGCCGAGGTCCCTTTTATGCGCCCCGCGTGGCTCGCAACAGACAAGTCGCTTACCGAACCTGCAATGACGCACGCGGTGGAAGAGCTTGAGAGAATGGGATACAGTGCTGATTATGTGGCGCTCATCCAATGTACCTCACCACTTATTACTCCCACGGTGATACGAAAAGCAATACGCTTACTGCTTACAAACAAACTTGACTCATGCCTTACTGTCGGGCCACTAATACACGGACATGAGTTCCGCTGGGATGAATCTATCAAAAAGAAAGGAATTTTTGTACCTGCCTACGACCTTGACCACCGCCCGCGCAGGCAGGATTCCTCTCCGGTATATATTGAAAACGGCGCATTATACATGACGCGAACACATCTTTTTAAAAAAACGCAAAATCGCGTCGGTGGGAAAAGAGCAGTTATCGGCGCCATAAAAATGAATGAAGAAGATTCAATGCAAATAGATTCCTCGCAGGAGTTTTTTCTTATAGAAAGAATTCTTAAGATGCGATTAAAAATCAAAAAAATGCGCGTACAAACCATAAATAAGTCATATAATTATGAAGAAAACAAAACAAACAGCGAGCGTAGCGCTGTTGTGGGGTCTAGTGTCACTTTAGAAAGCACAAGGAAGTTATCTGTAAAATAAAGCAAAGGAATATCCTAAAATATGTTCATCGCTGAAATTGGGAATAATCATAGAGGGAAAGAATGTACCGCTTCTATTCTTTTGGATGCGTTATTTGCAACAGGCATTAATGCGCTCACTTTTCAGATACGGGAGCCATCATTTTATGATGGCTCTATGCCGGAAAGGAACCCGCTTAGTAAAGAATTTTTCAGAGATGCAATCAAACGATGTAAAAAAAATAATAAGAAAATTGGTTTCGCGATTGCCGACATTAACTATATAGATTTTCTGCATAAAGAGGGGGCGGATTTCTGGAAAACATTGAGTTGGGATATCTTGAATAAGGACTTGCAAGTGTCATTGAAACGAACAGGGAAACCAGTATTTGTTTCGACAGGTGTGTCTGGTATGAGAGATATTATTGCAGCGAGCAAGATGAATCAGAGAAGTGCGTTTATTCATACGCACCTTGCCGCGGAAACAGAGAGCGCGAACCTAATGGCAATCAAAGAAATTAAAAAAGCAACAAAACGCAAGGTCGCTTTTGGTTCACATTGTCACAACCGGAATATCTTTTTTACTGCGGTTGCATTTGAGCCATCGGATATTTTTTTCTATGTGAAAGACGACACCGGTGGGCGGTGTACCGATGACGAACATGCGGTACCGCTCTCTGAAGTCGAAGTATTTATCAGCGAGTTAAATGCGCTTCACTGCGCATTAGGTAACGGGAAGAAAATGGCCCAAAAGGATTATGAAAGCTATTATTCTGGGAGGAAGTAAGGGGATTGGCAAGGCAATCCGCTTACATTTAGAAAATATATGTAGTGATGTCGTGTACACAAGCACGAAAGAGATTGATACTTCCGACCTGATCACGACAAGAGAATTCATAAAAAAGCATTCTCGTTGTGATGTTCTGGTCTTGAACACTGGTGGTCCGGAGCCAATACCATTTGAAAAGACGACAGAAGAGATGTGGCTTAAATATTTTAATCAGCTGTTTCTTTCATTTGTTTTGATTCTGCAGAACATAAAAATAAAAAAAGGAGGATACGTTTTTTTAATTTCTTCTCATGTCATTAAGGAGCCGGAAGAAAAGCTCGTGCTTTCCAGCAGTTTGCGGCTCGGCTTCGCGAGCGTTTTTAAGACAGTAAGCAAGATAAATCTTGGCAAAGGAATAAGCTACATTAACATCGCTCCTGGTCCAACGCATACGGACAGGCTTGCTGGCTTGGTGCGGCTATCGGGAAAAACAATGGAAGCATTCGCGCGGAGTCTTCCAACAAAAAAAGTAGCTTCGCCGGATGATATCGGGAAATTCATCCAATTTGTCGTCAAGAATAAGATTTCAGCACTGAACGGCGTTACCATTAATTTTGATATGGGTTTGTCAAATTATGTTTTATAGAAAATATGCGACCGAGTAAGAAAAAAAATACTGTTCTCTGTCTTATAATGGCACGCGGAGGAAGCAAGGGTGTTATTGGGAAAAATATAAAGCCGTTAAACGGAAAACCACTTATCGCATACACGATAGAAGCAGTGCGCGGTTCTGGCGTGATAGACAGGTTGGTTGTTTCAACCGATGATGTAAAAATCGGAAAAGTTGCGCAAAAATTTGGCGCTGAAGTGATAAAAAGACCTAATCATCTATCTCGCGATGCGTCTCTAGTGGAACCAGGAATGTTACATGCATTAGGATTACTTGAAAAAGATGGATACGCCCCTGATTTTATTGCATTGGCACAATGCACTTCTCCTTTTTTAACTTCACGCATTGTGAGACAAGCTGTACTCAATACACGCAAAAAAAAATTTAACTCCTGTTTAACAGTTGGTCCATTGAGTCACGGACATAATTTTAAGTGGGATATATTAGGTGGCGGGAGAGCCGTGCCGAGATACAATTTAAATGAACGTCCTCCGCGTCAAAAGGCGACAATCTCGTATATTGAAAATGGCGCATTTTATATCACTACAACTGAACTTTTCAAAAAAAACCACAATCGTATCGGCGGGAACAATGCCATAGTAAGTGTTGTCAAAATGAGCGAGAGGGACTCTTTACAGATAGATTCTCTTTTAGAGTTTTTCCTTGCAGAAAAGATTATGAAGATGCGGGCAACAAAAGCGATGGAAAACAGATAACATCTACCAGCAAAAAATAAGCGCGTGTGCCAAGATAAATATTAGGTCCTCCACGCCAAGAGCGCAGGGGAAGCGGCAGAACTCTCTACGCCCGCTCTTTTGCCCGGCCGCGGCCGGGGAGGCAACAGACCCGTCGTTTGACTTCGCGTTTGACTTCGGTCGAAGAAAGTGAAAAGATTACGACACACTCTTGTTTTGCCCATCGCCCGCCAAAATAAAAGACTTACGCGATTATTATGAATAGACCCATCATTATTGCGGAGATAGGATGCAATCACAAAGGAGATTTTGGTATCGCCAAAACAATGGTTCATGTCGCTAAGAATGTGTGCGGAGCGGACATCGTCAAGTTTCAGAAGAGAAATAACCGAGAGTTGCTCACCGAGGATGAATTTAATTTGCCGCATCCGGTCGCAGGAAACTCTTATGGAAGAACATACGGAGAGCACAGAGAACACCTTGAATTTAATGTAAATCAACATCGCGAATTAAAGAACTATTGCGATGAAATAGGCATCGTATATTCAACCTCTGTATGGGACATTTCCTCTGCGCGCGAAATCACAAACCTAAACCCCGCGCAGATAAAAATTCCTTCCGCATGCAACCTTAACTTTCCAATACTTGAATATCTCTGTGATTATTTTCCGGGAGAGATTCATCTTTCGCTTGGAATGACTAGTCGGGAAGAAGAAGAGGAAATCGTGGTTTTTTTTGAAGGAAAAAAAAGGAATAAAGACCTCGTGCTATATAACTGCACCTCCGGATACCCGGTCCCCTTTAAGGATGTCTGCTTATTTGAGATAAGACGGTTACAGGATGTATTCGGCAGGAGAGTAAAATCTATAGGATTCTCGGGCCATCATTTAGGTATATCAGTTGATATCGCCGCGTTCGCGCTTGGTGTGACTCACATAGAACGGCACTTTACCCTTGATAGAACATGGAAGGGAACTGACCATGCCGCGAGTCTGGAGCCTGACGGCCTTCGGCGTCTATGCCGCGATGTGAAGAATGTCGCAACCGCATTGTCATATAAACAGAAGGACATTCTAGATATAGAAGAAGCACAGAGGAAAAAGCTGAAAAGGATACGCAAACAAAATTTGGAAGAGAACTAAGAGAGGACGGCGAGTGCCACCGTCACCCTAGAATCTTGGCTGCATCTCTTTTGCCGCGAGAATCAGGTCGCATATTTCTCGCACCGCGTGTTCTCCGCCGCGCGCATTGGTTATGTAATGAGCAGCTTCTTTTGCCTTTTTGTGCCCGTCGGCAACGGTGACGCCCATGCCTGCGCACCGAAGCGCCGGCACATCGTTCACATCATCGCCCATGTACCCGATTTGTTTTCGGGGAAAACCGTGTTTTTTCGCAACCATCTCAAGGATTTTACACTTATCTTCGCCTGTCTTAACCGCCTGGAAACAAGCAATTTTCATTTTTTTGCATCGAGCTGAGACGACCTTGTTTTTTTCTTTTGAAATTACGAACACAATAACCCCGGCGTTCTTTAGCATTTCAATTCCAAGAGAATCTCTCCGGCTACACCGCACCATCTCTGTGCCGTCTTCCGACACATAAACGGTGCCGTCTGTTAGCGTGCCGTCAAAGTCAAGCGCAAGAAGCCGTATGTGCAAGAGCCGCGATAGCGGCAGCTTTCTTTTTATTGAAGACACAGACATATTCAAAGATAAACCACATGGACGCAGGTGCACTGATTGTTGCTACCGTCCGTTCCTTTGGTAGACAGGATAAGATTTTCTTTCATGGTTGTCAATAATCCTTCAAAGATTTTTATGGTTATATAGTATGATGAAAAATGAAATCGGAATCATGCAGGGACGATTATCCGTTGCCGAGCACGGGCGTTTTCAGTTTTTTCCATTGGAGTGGCGGGAAGAGTTTGTCCGCGCCCGTGGAATGGGCTTTGACCACATTGAGTGGCTTGCTGATTGGTTTGATAAAGAACAAAACCCATTGATTTCGGGAAATGACCTTGAAGAAATACGGCTTACGATAAAAAAAACAGGCGTGAGAGTACGGTCTTTGTGCGCGGACTACTTCATGATTCACGGGTTCTATGGCGATGAGGGAGACGCGTCACGCGCGATGCTTGTCAGCATCATTGAGAGAGCGGCAACTATAGGGTGTGAAGTCATTGTCGTGCCGTTCCTTGAGAAGTACGCGATTGTCACGGAAAGTCAGAAGAGTGAAATCATTCATCATCTCACCTATGTGCTTAAGGAAACGGCGCACCTCAATGTCTTGCTCGCGTTTGAAACGGAACTTCCCGCGCAAGAACTCTTTGACTTCGTCAATCGTTTCGGGAATCCCCGCGTTGGTGTCTGCTACGACATTGGCAACTGCACTTCGTACGGATTTGACTGTCCGCGCGATATTGAGGTTCTGAAAGAGTATCTTTTTGATGTGCACATTAAGGACCGCAGGGTCGGCGAGACACGGTCGCTTCTTCTTGGAACGGGAGCTGCAGATTTGGAGAGATGTTTTTCCGCACTTGCGGCGATAGGGTATAAAGGGCCGTTGGTACTTCAAGCATGGAAAGGAGAAAATTATTTAGAAGATGCGCGCGTCCAGGCGCAGTATGTCAAACAGATTTTACAGAACGCGCATGAATCGTCTCTCCGCGAAAACGCCATAGTATGCCCGGGAAAGTTTTCGGTGAAAGGGAAAATTGTGCTTCTTACTGGCGGGGCAGGATTCCTCGGCGTGCAATATGGAGAAGCGCTTGCCGAAGCTGGTGCTTCGGTGGTTATTTTTGACAAACAGAACGAGGAAACACTTCAAAAAACAACGAAGAGGTTTCTTTGCGGAGAAGGGGTGTTACACTCCGGGTTTTCTGTTGATATCACTGACGAGAGAGCGGTGCGCGTGGCGGTTGATAAGGTCATAAGCCGGTACGGGAGAATTGATTGTCTCATCAATAATGCGGCAATGAATCCTGCGGTTGGAAGCCCCGAATCGGTCGCGCAGTTTAACCCGTACGATGCCTATGATATTGGGCTATGGCGGAAAGAGGTTGAAATAAACCTGACTGGCACGCAGATCGTTACGCAGGCAGTTGCTCCTGTCATGATGCGACAACGAAGCGGCTCGGTTGTGAATATCGCATCCGAACTTTCCCTTATTGCATATGACCACCGGATTTACGGCGAAGAAAGTGGCAAACACAAATCGCCCGCCTATATTACGACGAAAGCGGGGATTCTTGGTCTTACCCGCGCTTGGGCGGAATATCTTGGCCATTACGATGTACGGGTAAACGCGTTTTCCCCTGGCGGGATGCAAACCGAAAAACATCCGAAAGAGTTCGTGGACGCATATGCGCGCCATAACATGCTAGGTCGCATGGCACAAGTCGGCGAATACAACGGGGTTGTTATTTTCTTGTGCTCCGACGCGTCATCTTTTATGACGGGCCATAACTTAGTTGCTGATGGAGGAAAATCAGCATGGTAGGAAAAAACTCCACAAAGAAACTCTTCTCCCTGTCGGGGAAAACAGCGGTGCTTACCGGCGCAACGGGCTATATCGGCGCCTATTTCGCGCATGCCCTGCTTGATTCAGGTGCCCGCGTCGTTTTGGTCGGAAAAAATGAAAGAAAATTAAAATCTCTCGCGGGAAAACTCTCTAAGCGTTATGGCGACCACCGAGTCACGGCGGCGTGCATTGATTTGTACGATAATCAGGCGACTCGAATTGTAATGGAACAAATTCTTCGCAGAGAAAAAAAGATTGATATTCTAGTCAACAATGCGTTTGATTTCAGTAAGAAAACAGGGTTCAACGATGAAAATGGTCATCTTGTTCACGCAACCCATGATCAATTTCTCGCCTCATTTGAGTCGGGAGTGTATTGGGCGGTACAGCCGACTCAAGTATTCGGTTTTGCGATGAAAAAGCGCGGCGCGGGTTCTATCGTGAACATTTCTACCATGTATGCGGTTGTGGCACCGGCGCAGGATTTGTATGAAGGCACCACGGTTTTCAACCCACCCGGTTACAGCATGGCAAAGGCCGGGCTTTTGCAATTCACAAAATACTGTGCTTCTTTTCTTGCTCCCGAAGTGCGCGTCAACGCGCTTTCTCCGGGCGCAATTCCGAATACGGAAACGATAACCGCAAATGCGATTGACAAGGGAAACCCAGTGCTTGATCGGCTCGCAAAAAAAACTCCATTGCACAGAGTTGGGCATCCAACCGACCTTCTTGGGGCGCTCGTGTTTCTTGCTTCCGATGCTTCACATTTTATGACCGGACAAAATATTGTTGTTGACGGTGGGCTCACGATTATCTGATGTGTCTTCCGATTTTCGGGCATCGAACCCGAAAATCGGAATGCGATGCTACGAATGTCGCTCATGCGAATAAAACATGCGAGAAGAAAAATATGCGTGTTCTCGGGAAAGAGAGGCGGCTTCGGCGCTTTTGTTCCGCTTATGCGCCTCATAGAAGAGGACACGGACCTTGCGCTTCAGATTCTTTTGAGCGACATGCATGCTTCACGAGAATTCGGAAATACCGCGAGGGAAGCGAAGCAGTTATTCCCCAAGGCGCACCACTCGCTTATTGCCATGGGTACCGGCAGGGGCGACACGCCGGTTATCCGCGTGGAAAATCTTAGTGAATGTCTGAGGAAATCCGTTGCGGCCCTAAAAAAACTCGCCCCCGATATCGTCTTGGTCCATGCCGACCGTGGGGAGCACCTTATGGTCGCGTATGCGGCACTGAATCTTGGTATCCCCGTTGCCCATACGCAGGGGGGAGATGTGTCCGGCAATGTGGACGACATACAGCGTCACGCGACAACGAAGCTTGCGCACATTCATTTTCCGGAAACGCGGGAGGCGGCGGAACGGATAAAAAAAATGGGCGAAGAGGAATGGCGGATACACACGGTTGGTTCCGTTTACATAGACCGCATCATGGGGGGGATGTATCCCAAGGAACAGGATATACGCGCGCGGTACGGATTGGAGAAGGAGTATTGCATAGTCCTCCTTCATCCGGACACCTACGAAGGGAGCGCGGAGAATTATCGTGTTATGAAAAATGTTTTGCGCGCCGTCTCCTCCTTGGGGATGCGCGCCATTCTCGTATACCCTTGTTCGGACCCCGGATATGGCGGTGTCATCAAAGCCATTATGGAAGCAAAGAAGAATCCGCTGTTTTCCGTATACAAGAACATCCCCAATTTTGATTTCCTCGGCTTACTAAAAGGGGCGTGTCTTTTGATAGGAAATTCGTCGTGCGCGCTTGTGGAGGCCCCGTATTTGAAGACACCGGCGATAAATATCGGGAAACGCCAGAGTGGCCGCGCGCGGGAAGAGAATGTTATTGATGCGAAGCCGACCCTTACCGATATAAAAAAGAAAATGCGATTTGCGCTTACCGATGCGCGTTTCCGGCAGGGGCTTCTTCGGTGCGGCTACCATCTTGGAAAAGGAGACGCGGGGAAGAAAATAGTCGCGATACTCAAGGGTCTCCCGATACATCGCAAACTTTTGGAAAAACGGATAACATACTAAGATGTCTCTAAAACACAAGATAGTGGCAATAATTCCCGCGCGTGGCGGCTCAAAAAGCATCCCCCATAAAAATATTGTTGATGTAGGGGGAAAACCCCTGATTGCGTACAGCATTGAAGCTCTGAAAAAAAGCAGGGTGGTGCAGAGAGTTATTGTTTCCACGGACGATAAAAAAATCAGAGCGGTTGCTCTTCGCTACGGGGCCGAGGCGCCTTTTTTGCGGCCGAAGCGTCTTGCCGAAGACACGACGCCGACCATTCCCGTCATACGGCACGCGCTTCTCTGGCTTGAAAAAAAAGAGAACTATAAGCCGGAATATGTAATTTTGTCACAGCCGACGGAACCATTCCTTCAGCCCGCGCAGGTGGACTCTCTGTACGCGCTGATGAGAAAAAAACATGCGGACTCCGGCATCACCATGGTTGCGGTCGGGCGTACCCACCACCCCTACCATGTGCGGGCGGTCTCCGAAAAAGGATTGTTGGAGTTTGATAATCCGGCGCTCCACTACGCGCATCCGCAACGACAGATGGACCCGAAAAGGTATGCATTCGGCAATGTCTATTGTTTTCGGAGAGACCTTTTTTTGAAAGAACTAAAAATAGAAGTCGGGAAAAGGGTCGGGCTTGAAATTGACCCCCTCTATGCCCATGACATCAACATGCCGCTTGACCTCGAAATTGCCCGTTTCCTGATTGACAAAAAAATTGTTTAATTCCAGATTCAGTATCCCAAACTCCAATTCATATGGTTACTATTTTATTGGCGGAAAAAGAATTCGGTAAAACGGCGCACGAGATGCTTGAGGGCTATGGGAGGGTCGTTCAGTACGGCTCGCATCGGTTATTCGTGAAAAATCTTCCTCATGCGGATGTCGTCATTACCGGGCTTGAAGAGAAGCTTCTGGCGCCGATCCTCCGCCGCGCGCCACACCTTCGTCTTATTGGAAGCCGGACTACGCAACTCCGGTATATTGATATTGATGAATGTCGCCTGAGGAACATCAAGGTGGTGAATATCAAAGCGGAATCTCCCGTCCTGAAAAATACGCCGTCAACCGCGGAAGAAACATTTGCGCTCATTCTTGCCCTCTCACGCAATATCCCGTGGGCGTTTGACGCCCTCAAGCGAGGGAAATGGGAACGGCGAAAATACGGAGGAACCGAGATGAAAGGCAAATCGCTCGGCCTCATCGGCTTTGGGCGACTCGGAAAACTTGTCGCTGGCTACGCGAAGGCATTCGGGATGCGCGTTTCTGCGTACGACCCATTCGTTTCTGCGGGAGTGATGCGCCGACTTGGCGTGCGGAGCGCGGCACTTCATGTAATACTAAAAAGTTCCGATATTGTTTCCGTCCACGCGACCTATAATGACTCTACGCTCGGTCTGCTTTCGCGAAAGCATTTCCGCATGATGCAGCCGCATGCGCTCTTCATCAATACTGCGCGAGGAGAAATAACGGATGAAGAAGCGCTCCTCCTCGCGCTTCGGGATGGGAGGATTCGCGGCGCCGCGGTGGATACTCTTGCAGGGGAGAAGCCCGACGGGAGCCACCTTGCGGGAAATCCACTCGTCGCGTATGCCCGCACGAACGAAAATCTGATTATCGTGCCGCATCTCGGTGGCGCGACGAAAGAGGCGACCGAGAAGACACAAAACTATATCAGCGCTCTTGTAGTTAAAGAAATTAAGCGGTTTACATTAGTAGCATAATCATTTTGCCACGCCATGAATATCCAGGAGAAAGCAGAGCTTTCCAAACTCATCATTCAGCACGCTACGGAAAAATATCGCCGTCTCTTTGTCGCGTGTTCTTTCGGGAAGGATTCGCGGGTCATCGTGGACCTTGCGCGTCAAGTGAAACCGGGCATTCAGTTTTTCGGCATTGATACGGGATACGAATTCCCCGAGACGCTTTCGTTCGCGGAGAAGTTGGTCAAGGAGACGGGAATGAAATTTAAGTGGCTTCATCCGGCGCAGAAAGACAAAAAACGCATTGATCTCGCATACGGAAGTTCTTTCATCAGAAACAATCAATATAAATGTTGCGAAATGAAGATACCGGCGATAGAGGGCGTCCTCGGCAAATATGACGCGTGGATTACCGGATTGCGTCGCGATGAAACCGAATTCCGCAAGAACACTCCGCTTATAGAAAACGGGAAAATTGCAAAAATAAACCCCATCGCTTTTTGGACGAAAGACGATGTGTGGGAATACATAAAGACGAAAAAATTAAGATATCATCCGCTCTACGACAAAGGATACAAGTCGCTTGGGTGCAAACCGTGCACGACAGAAGGGAAAACACAGTCAGGGGGCGGGAGACAGGGACAATTTGAGCGCGCTGGTCGTTTTGCGGGTACCGCAAACAGAGGCAAAGAGTGTGGTCTTCACACAAAAATATAAGATACCAACATACGAATTTTACGAATGATACTAATGGATACGAATACGAACCAGAAAGAAAAAACTCAAATCGGGATTAGCGATATTCGTATCATTAGTATACTGGTATTGTTCCTATGAAAATATTAATTTTAGGAGGCGATGGCTACCTGGGGTGGCCGACGGCGATGTATCTGTCGCGCAAAGGCCACGCGGTGGCTGTTTTGGACAACTTCAACAAGAGAAAGTGGGAGATGGAAATAGGGGTGAAGCCCTTGGTTCCTGTCGCGACGCTTCACGAACGCGTAAAAATATGGAAGGAGGTCTCTGGTAAGGAGATGCGGCTCTTCGTGGGAGATTTGTGCGATGCGCGGTTTGTCTCAAAAACTTTTGAGGATTTTTTGCCGGACGCTGTCGTGCATTATGGAGAACAACCCTCTGCGCCATATTCCATGATTGGCGCGCGGAAAGCGGTGGAGACGCAGATTAATAATGTGGCAGGCACATTGAATGTCTTGTTTGCGATGAAGCGGAGTTGTCCGAACGCGCATTTGGTAAAACTGGGCACCATGGGCGAATATGGTACGCCGAACATTGACATTGAAGAAGGGTGGCTCGAGGTTGAGCACAAAGGAAGAAAAGACAGAGTTCTTTTCCCGAAAAGACCCGGCTCTTTCTACCACTTGAGCAAGGTGCACGACAGCCACAACATAGAGTTTGCCTGCCGCGTCTGGGGGGTGCGCGCAACGGACCTAAATCAGGGGGTTGTATACGGCGTTGAAACCGACGAGACCGTCCTGAACCCGGCGCTGAATACGAGTTTCCACTATGATGGGGTCTTCGGGACAGCGCTCAACAGATTTTGCGTGCAGGCAATTGTTGGCGCCCCAATTACTCCTTATGGCAAGGGAGGCCAGAAGCGCGGATTCCTGAACATCAAGGACACGCTCCAGTGTGTGGAGCTTGCCATCATGTACCCCGCCGGAAAGGGAGAGTTCCGGGTATTCAATCAGTTCACTGAGGTCTTTTCCGTGAAGGAGCTTGCGGAGTTGGTAAAGGGGTCCGCGGCGCGGTTCGGCTTACTCGCGACGATACAGCACATAGAAAATCCTCGCGCCGAGGCGGAGGAGCACTATTATAACCCCATCTTCACGAAGCTTCTTGGTCTCGGGTTAGAGCCGCACAAACTTTCCGATGTGCTCATCAACAGCATGTTAAGCGTCATCTCGCGACACAAAGATTCCGTTGACAAGAACGCCATTCTCCCAGATGTGAAGTGGAACCAAAAACACGCCAATGAAATCAGTCACGATCTATAACCGCGAAGTCGGTCCCGGGAAGCCTGTCATCATCATCTGCGAGGCGGGAGTTACCAATTACGGGGAGTTGGAATTGGCAAAGCGTCAGGTGGACGCCTTTTATGAATCGGGCGCCGACTTCATCAAATTTCAAGTTGTTCCGCAGACCGAAGCGCTTGTGAGCAAAAAAGTGGCAGAGCGCCTCAAGAGAGAGCTCGGTTATGACTGGTTTGGCAGGATGAAGTACAAGGAACTTTCCTTGGAAAAAGCGCGCGAAATCGCGCGGTATGTGGCGACCGGCGGAACTCCCTTTTTCGCGACGGCGCATGAGGAAGAGGGTTTGAATTTCTTGGACAAAGAAATGAATCAGCCGTTCTTTAAGGTCGGAACTGGCGAGGCGAGCAATTATGAGTTTTTGAAGAATATTGGAAAGCGCGGGAAACCGGTCATCATTTCTTTCGGATTCCAGAATGATTACGAGATACAGCGCGCGGTTGCGACGCTTCAGGATGCGGGGACCCCGGGCGTCGTCGCGCTTCATTGCGTGTCTCTCTATCCGACGCCGCACGAGCGCGTGAATTTGTCGCGGATAGAACATCTGCGCAATCTTTTGGATGTGCCGGTAGGTATTTCCGACCACAGCAGAGGATGGCATGCACTCGTCGCGGGGGTTGCCCTTGGCGCATGCGTGGTGGAGAAGCATCTTACCTTTGGGAAAAACGACCCGCGGTCGTCCGATAACGCGGGGGCGCTCTTGCCGGAAGAGTTTCGCGCCATGGTCGCGCATATCCGCGATATAGAGAAGGCGCTTCGGCAGCACCCCGAGGACGACCGTCTCCGCGCGCTTGAACAGGCGCGGGACTGGGCCGGGCAAAGTATTGTTGCCGCGCGGGATTTGTCGGCAGGGGAAAAATTATTGATTGAGTCGGTTCGTTTTAAGCGTCCTGCGCGTGGCGGCATTCCGCCGGCGGCCGTTCTTGGCATTATCGGGAAAAGCATAAAAAGAAATATTCCTGAAGACGAGCAGATTTTTTTGGAAGACATTGAAGGATAAAGATGAAGACAATTTTTCTTGTAATCGGTAATGGGCTTATCACCCGAAATATTCTACGGAGCGGCGTCCTCAGCTTACTGAAGGAAGCCAATTTTCGTATCATTGTTTTTTTTCCGCAAGCGCGGACAGAAGTCCCTCAATACTTACGGGATGAGTTTGAAAGGGATTCGGTAATAATAGAAGGGCTTCCGGATACGAATGCGCGCGGGAGGTATCTTCTTTCGCGCCTTTCGCGATTTTTAATCTTGAGTAAATCCGGCTGGGTTTATAACCAAAAAAGAGATTTGCAGAGAAGTTTTTTTTGGAAATATCTGAACTTGATGGCAGCGATAACATTAAGCAGGTTCTTTTTTCTCAAGCGTCTCGCGCGTGTTATAGACAGAAGATTTTTCACCAGCAATGCATACGCCCATTATTTTGAGCGCTACAATCCCGTCTTAGTGTTTTCCACCTCTATTATTTCAAAGTTTGACCAGTTCATGATGAAAGAAGCACACAAGAGGGGGGTGAAGACGGTAAGTATGCCAAAGGGGTGGGACAACATCACCAAACAATTCTATCTTTATATCCCCGACAGGATTATTGTACAGAATGTTCCCATGAAGCAATCGATGGTAAAAAAACAGGGTATTGGCGGAGAGAAGATAACGGTGTGCGGGTTTCCGCAGTTTGACTGGTACAAAAGACCTGAAATTTTGGAGACACGGGAGAAATACTGCGAATCAATGGGGATAGACCCCGCGAAGAAAATAATTTTTTTCGGGTCGGAGGGGATATGGGCTCCCGATGACGAACATGTTGTTTCTTTGTTGGCGCAGTGGGTGCGCAATCCCTCATGTCTTGCGCACGAGGCGAACCTGGTGATACGCCCACATTTCAGCGATGTAAAAAAGGGCAGATTTGACCAATACAAACAACTAAACGATGTGGCGGTTGATGACGACTTCACGCTTTCGGATTTTTTCATGACGAACTGGGACCCGCAGCTCTCTGATATCAAAAAACTAACCAATCTCCTGTACCACAGCGATGTGGTGATAACCGTTGCTTCTACGATTACCCTAGATGCTGTATGTTTTGATAAACCAGTAATCAATGTCGGTTTTTCTGTTATACATCATCCGCGTTCCCGAAAAGACCTTTCCCATTTACTCTACGAAACGGACCACTATCAATGGGTCCTTAAGACGGGGGGAATAGATATCGCTCGCTCCGAAGAAGAACTTTTGAGTTATATTAACGAATATCTTAAAAATCCTGCGAGAAAAAGCGACGAAAGAAAGAAGCTGGTCGACGAGCTCTGTTTTCGAGTTGACGGGCGATCGTCCGAACGAACCGCGGATGTTATAAAAGAGATGGTGGCATGAGTGCGCGCGTGCTAACCATTTATTGATTAATCACAAAAAAGTATGACCCCTCAAGAAATCTACGCGTTATTTCAAAGTAAAAAAGGCGCGACAAACCTTGCTGACCTCGCGACAATCGGTGCGGTCATCGCATATTGCAGAAAAAATAATCCGCGCACCGTTCTAGAACTTGGCGGCGGCATCGGGACGCTTTCTTATTCGGTGCTCAAAAACAGCAATGCGACCCTTGATATCTATGAGCATAATGATTTCTGCGTCGGCGCGCTCAACGAGAACTTGAAAGATTACAAGGGGCGATTTACAATCATCCCTAATTATCTGACACTTCCGCCAAGGAGAGAATACGATTTAGTTATTGTGGATGGGGGAAAGGGGAAAAATGAGCATGATGGCGGTTTTTCTCTGGCTATCGCCGCGTATTTGTCCTCGCTTACTTCTCTAAAGACGATTATTGTTGAGGGGCAGCGCAAAAGTCAAAGATATTGGGCGGTAGAGGCGATTCGTTCGCGCTATTTATATAAACCGACGAAATATAAAGACCCAAGTGGCGGTAAACGCGGATCCCTCCGCATTGACTGCAAACCGTGTTCCAGCGAAGTTTTACGGCTTGCAAACCATTGGTACTGGGGAAGCCGGATTTATTAATAAGAGGGAGAAGATGGTATAAAGATTGCGACAATTAAAAATCGTCACAGCGTTATTTGCCAGAAAGAGCACTTTGTGTGGAAAGCCCTATTAGAAAAATAGATTTATTATCCTGCGATACTATGAAAAAAATAAAAAAGACGCTTAGCGACCCCAATGGTATTGTACACGCAACAGAGCAGATGAAATTTTGGCAAGGAAGATTCGGCGATGCGTTTATTGACCGAATTTCAGGAAATTTTGACGAATATTCAAAAAAAGAATATGGCATCACCCGAACTTCATTAAATAATAAATTTTTATCAAAAATCAGTAAAAACGCTAGGATTTTAGAAGTTGGGTGTAATTTCGGCAGACAGCTTGAGTTGTTAAAAAACAGTGGGTTTACGAACCTTTGGGGGATTGACATAAACGATAAGGCGCTCTGTATCGCAAAAAGCAACAAAGAATTTCATGTTGTGCGTGGGTCAGCATTAGATATTCCTTTTAAAGATGGTTTTTTTGACATTGTTTTTACCTCATATGTTTTAATACACATCCATCCCAAGAATTTAACGCAGGCGATACGAGAGATGTACCGAGTAAGCAACAGGTATCTTTGGGGAGCTGAATTTTTTTCTTCAAAATGCGAGAAACTTAACTATAGGGGACATAAAAATAAGATGTGGAGAAACAACTTTCCAAAATTATTTCTTGAAGAATATCCGGATCTAACTATAGTAAAAGAAAAACGGTTACCGTACTTGAAAGATAAAAATGTTGATGTAATGTACTTACTGCGAAAATAAGTTTAAAAAGTATGGGAATTTTTAAAATTATATCTGATTTAAAAAATCAATTTTTGGAAAAACGCAGGAATCTTCTTGATAGAGAAGCGGAAAAGATATTGCAAAAAAATGATGGTTTATGGAAAGAGTTGGTTTCCTACAGGGAACATTCCACCTCTACTGGTTGTTGGTACTTTGATTATGTAACGCTTTACAATTACATTCGTAGAGTACGGCCAAAAGAAGTCCTTGAGTGTGGTACGGGTGTTTCTACGGTAGTAATGGCGTATGCAATGATGGAAAATGGCGGAGGTCGTATTACATCCATGGAGGAAAATAAGGACTTCTATGATGTGGCATGTGGCGCATTGTCGCAGACCTCTCTTAAAAAGTATGTTGATATTGTTTTTAGTTCCACGGTAGAAGATAGTCATTCTATATTTCGTGGCATGAGATACAAAGACATCCCAGACAGACCTTATACATTCGTATTTGTTGACGGACCCTATCCACGAGAGTTATTTGATTTTGATTTCGTTCATGTCGTGAAGAACTCAAAAAATAATGAGCAGATTTGTGGGATTATTGATATGAGGCACAGTACCTGTTACGCAATGCAGGAAATATTTGGTCCTCAAAAATTTCGCTATGATTTTGTAAGAGATCTCGGTTTTATCGGACCATGTTCAAAAAATGATGTAAGGTCTACAAGGCAGATTGCTGGGTCACCGATATCTCGCCCGTTTAGGATTTATCGAATTTGTAAGCAGGAAGTGAAAAGTTTTCTAAAAATATAATCCATGCGGCAATCGATAAAAATCATAGCAATTATTCCGGCACGAGGCGGGAGCAAGGGACTTCCGCGCAAGAACCTAAGAATTCTTGGAGGGAAACCCCTCATCTCTCATGCGATTGAAGTTGCCCAAAAAAGTAAGCATGTCGACAGGGTCATTGTTACTACGGACGACAAAGAAATTGCGGCAATCGCGAAAAAATACGGAGCCGAAGTCCCTTTTGTAAGACCAGCCGAACTTGCGCTGGACGATACGCCGCCAGNCCCCGTTTTGAAGCATGCNCTTGAATTTCTCAGAGAAAAAGAAAACTACAGACCCGACATTATCGTTTGGCTTGAACCGCCGTGCCCTTTCAGAACCCCCGCGCAAGTTGATGAGGCGATACAGATATTTCTTGCGGACAAAAAAGCTGATTCACTGCGGTCTGTGTGCGAACCTTTCCAAAACCCGTTTAAATCATGGACACTTCAGGGAAAGTATTTAAAACCGTTAATTACAGAAAGAGGAAAGGTGTTTCATACGGGACCACGACAAAAAACGAGAAAAGTCTATTGGCAGAACGGCGCCATCTTTATTCTCAGATACGACACGATAATGAAGAGGGGAAACTTTTTCGGCGACAGAATCTTGCCTTTCATTGTCGGAAACGACCAGTTTATCGATATCGATGAGGAAAAGGATCTTTTGCTCGCGGAGGATTACTTAAAAAGACAGAACCTACATGGTCGCACTGCAACTAAAAAATAAACCTATCCCCGCCGCGTCTGACGCGGCGGGGCGCCGTGGTAGGTTTGTTAGGCAAGGGGTCGGCTCCGCCGACGCTATTGCACCGCTCGCCTCCTCCTCCATGCGGCACCCGCCCGAACGACCGGTCGTTCTGGTCGGGCGGGGAGCCGCAGGGTATTCGAAATCAATCTCTAATAAAACGGTACTTATAACTGGCGGCGCCGGTTTTATAGGTTCTCACCTCGCAGGGGCGTTGCTTGGCTACGGCGGGCGCGTTGTCTGTTTTGACAACCTAAGCACTGGCTCATTGGAAAATATCAAAGAATTCGCTGACGATAAAAATTTTACTTTTATCAAAGGGGATGCCAACGCGCCGGGTGACCTCAAAAAAGTTTTTAAAAAACACAGGATAGATTATGTGTTTCATTATGCTGCGTGCGTAGGGGTGTTGCGCACACTTGAAAATCCGATAGGAGTTTTAAAAGATATCGACGGCATAAAAAATGTTCTGGAACTATCCCGCATCCATAAGGTTAAAAAAGTCATTTTTTCTTCCTCCTCGGAAGTGTACGGAGAGCCGGTGGAGATTCCGGAGAGAGAAGAGGGGCACTTGAACGCGAAATTACCCTATGCAACCGTAAAGCTTGTCGGCGAACATTATATGAATTCATATAATGAAAAATATGGTCTTCCGACATGCTCGCTCCGTTTTTTTAATGTGTATGGGCCGAAACAAGAATCGTCAGCATATGGTTTTGTCACCGGCGTTTTTATCAGGCAAGTGCTTAGCGGAGAACCAATCACCGTTTTTGGCGATGGGACACAGACGCGCGATTTTGTTTTTGCCGGAGACAATGTCGCTGCCTCACTGTCGGCGCTGTNTTCTGATAAAGCAAACGGGCATGCGATAAACATAGGCACAGGACGACCTGTTACCATTTTGGACCTTGCCGAACGAATCATCGCGCTCTCCGGTCGGAAAGGAAAAATTAAGTTTCTGAAACCGCGAATGGATATTCTGCACCGATTTCCCGCCGTTGAGAAAATGCGCGCTATACTTGCATACACCCCCCGGGTTTCCTTAGACGAAGGGTTGAAGGAAACGATACGATGGTACGAAAATAATGTAAAAAGGTCTTTATCCCGCGCTATCATTAACACAAGACAAAAAACAAAATGAAAACAGAAACAAAAGACATCACAATAGGAAAGATCACAATCGGCGAGGAGCACCCGTGCGTAGTGATTCCCGAGGGGTGCGATAATCATCGCGGAAACTTGGATAACGCGAAAGCGCTTGCATATAGCGCCAAAGAAGCTGGCGCGGAAATCATCAAGTTCCAGTTGCACCTGCCCGACGAAGAAATGGATAGGGAGGGTATGAGGCAAACATCCTCGGCGATGTTTTCAAAATGGGGTGACCTATACGGCTTCATTGAAGAGAATCTTTTGTCCGTAGAAAACCACGCAAAACTCATTGAGTTTTGCAAGAATATTGGAATTCAGTATTTCTGCACACCGTTTTCCGTCCGCGCGGCGGAGATTTTGAAAGAGATAGGTGGCGACGCGGCGTATAAGATTGGTTCAGGCGAAACAGAGGACTTACCGATGATTGAGGAAGTGGCGAAACAAGGGCGACCAATGATTATTTCAACCGGAATGACACGCCTTGATGAAATAGACGCAACGGTTGAAGTCGTGAAGGAGCAGGGGACGCTGTTTGCTCTCGCGCATTGTATTTCCGCATATCCGCCCAAAAAACTCAGCGATCTTCACCTTGGCGCGATACGCATGTTGCGGGAGCGGTACGGAGTTGTCGTCGGTTTTTCTGATCATACGATGCCGGAGGGGATTGCCAAGGCGAACGGAACAGTTGTTTCCGAAAACGAAATAATCTGGAGCGCTCTGGCTCACGGCGCAAAATTCGTGGAAAAACATTTTACTTTAGACAGGGAAGCGCAGGATGCGGATAGCAGGTTTTCGCATGACAAAAAAACGCTCAAGAGATTAATTGAAACCGTACGAAATGCGGAAGAAGCAATGGATGATACGCGCGATGTTTTCGAAACGGAAAAGGCGGTTCACCTATGGGCGAAACGAAGCTTGTTCGCGCGCATGGATATTCCCGAAGATGTTCTCGTAACAAGAGAAATGTTAAAAAGTAAAAGACCAGGAACCGGCATCAGGTCAAAAAATTACAAAAGCATTATCGGCAGATTGACACGGAGGGAAATCAAAAAAGACGAAATGATGCGATTAGAAGATTTTTTCTAATGTCAAAGATAAAGAAAAAAAGAAAAATCTGTGTGGTTACCGCGAATCGAGCCGACTTCTCGAGGACAGAAACAATTATTGAGGCTGTGAGAGAAAATTCTTGTCTTGAGCTGCAATTAGTTGTCTTTGGCTCGCATCTCTTAAGAACGACGGGGAGAACCATCGACGAGATACGAAGAAAGGGGTTTCCGATCGACAGGTCTTTTTATATGGAGATAGCAGGAAGCAACCCGACGACGATGGCAAAATCGGTAGGGCTCGCAATGATAGAGCTTTCCTCTATTTTTGATGACCTGAAGCCAGATATCGTTCTTGCGCCTGTTGACCGATTTGAGTCTCTTGCCATCGGCGCAACTGCGGCGCTTATGAATATTCGTGTGGCGCATACACAAGGAGGGGAAGTTACGGGGACTATTGACGAAAGCATACGACATGCGCTTACTAAATTATCACATTTACACTTTGTTGCTACGGAAAAGAGCAGAGAGCGGGTGATACGCATGGGAGAACACCCAAAGGCGGTGTTTAATATCGGGTGTCCTGGTACCGACTTGCTTTTAAAAGCGCCACCAATGAATTTTGGGCATACAATCGAGTGGCTTAATAAAAATCTTGTTAAAATAGACAAAAAGTTAAACACCACAGTACCCTATGTCCTCATGATTCAACATCCCGTTACGACCGAATTTTACAATACGGAACAACAAATACTGGAGACATTGGAAGCAGTAACCGGATTAAACAAACAGATTATTGCATTGTGGCCAAATATAGACGCCGGGTCTGACAGCATCGCCCTTGCCCTTAAGAAACATCCGTTAGTGATAAACGGGAAAATAAAGATTTTCACACATATCCCCACGGAGATATTTTCCAATGTGTTGCGCAACGCGTCATGCATCGTTGGTAATTCTTCAAGCGGCATACGAGAGTCGTGTTATTTCGGCACACCAACGGTGAATGTTGGTTCACGACAGAGCAACAGGGAACGGGGAAGCAATGTTATTGATGTTGGTTATAACAGAAGAGAAATAGCGCAAGCGGTCAAAAAACAAATTGCACACGGGGCATATCCGGCAGAACACATCTATGGAAACGGGACTGCAGGGCGGCAGTTTGCCAAAATTTGTGCCACTATTGAATTACCCGACATCCAGAAGAAGATTACCTATTGAATAGAGGAGTAAGGCAGAAGCACTCTTATCGTAGAATAACAACGATAGAACTAATCATTTTAACGTATAGTTATCAAAGTAAGATTCTCTGACTTTAATGGTTAATTAACACGGTACTGGGCCGTTTCATCAGACATGTCAGTTATCATAGGTAAAAAAGTAATCGGTTTCACGAATCCTGTTTTTGTTGTCGGCGAGATAGGTATCAACCATAACGGGGACATCAAAATTGCGAAAAAACTTATAGACGCGGCGGTTGATTCGGGTTGCGATGCGGTTAAATTCCAAAAGAGGACCGTATCGGCAGTGTACACTAAGGAAGAGCTCGAAAAACCGAGAGAGGTTCCGGCGCATATTATCTCGCAAGCCATCAATCGCGGGGTGCTGCCGAAGGAGAGCGTCGCGCGCCTCACTGCTTCTAATTTACAAAATACAACGAACGGTGATTTGAAACTGGCGCTTGAGTTCACGCATCGGGAATATGCCGAGATAGATGCTTACTGTAAAGAAAAAAATATCTTGTGGTTCGCGTCGCCATGGGATGAGGAGAGTATATCGTTTCTTGAGCGGCTTAATCCTCCATGCTATAAAATAGCATCAGCGAGTTTAACCGATCTCGCGTTACTTCGTCTCATAAGAAAGAAAAAAAGACCGGTTATCTTGTCAACGGGAATGAGTACCGAAAAAGAAATTACGCGTGCCGTGGACACGCTTGGGAGTAAGAATTTAATAATTCTCCACGCCGTCTCCACTTATCCGTCGTCCGATGAAGAAATAAATCTCTCTGTTCTCAAGACGTTACAGAAAAAGTTTTCTACTGTTCCAATCGGGTATAGCGGACATGAGCAGGGGATTGCACTTTCGTTCGCAGCAGCAGCGCTCGGTGCTGTTATGATAGAGCGCCATATTACCCTTGATAGGACAATGTGGGGGTCGGATCAGGCAGCAAGCCTTGAACCCAAGGACTTCAAGCTTCTTATCCGTGATTTGAGACGGCTCGCGAATGCAAGAGGAGACGGCAAGAAACGGCTATTGGAAAATGAGATTCCTATCAAAAATAAACTAAGAAGAAAGTAAGCGAATGCGCCTCGCACCTTTTCCGTGATGTTGCTTCGTGGGACAGTGAAAAAGGGCTTTCAAATTGCTTCCGGATTAAATCCGGACCCTTCTTTAAAGTTGAACAACACGATCGCTCTGCAGAAGCCCTTTTTTGAAAAAGCGGCTATCCCTCATATTGAAAAAACTTACAATGGAACGATAAATTTGGATATCTCTCCGAGAGAATTTACAATTCTCAGCCCCGACCACAAAGTAACCTGTGAATGGATCCATGGCGTGACGGAAACCTTTTGGTTGGTGGAGGTGGCGATAGTGTGGAAAAATATCAGGTACCGTGGCTACATTTATTATCCGTGCCCTTCTCCTGTGAAGTCCCATGACGACACCGTTGTGGAGATATTGGCGGAAAAAATTCCCGATCTTGGATATGGAGATACCCTCGTGGTTCAAATGCACCCAAGGAAAATAATGGTAAAAGAAAACCCGCGTAGCAAAAAAGGATAGCATTCTTTCAAATGCTATCCCCGAGGATTCAACTTTCGTTATTAATCTCCTTGAGTAGGCGCTGCACATCAATCTCGTCCCACTGAAAAAAGATTTTTTTTGCCCCGGCATCTCGTATCTGATCAAGAAGCCAGGGAAGATTAAAGACCGGCACGCCTATACCGCAAGAGCCCGCGGCGACCGCCGCCTTAATTCCCACCGCAGAATCCTCAAACACGAGTTGTTCGTTAGGGGATATCCGCATCCGGTGTGCCGTTTCAAGATAGCTATCCGGCGCAGGTTTGAGATTTTTGACATTTTCGGCAAGAACAACGCAGTCAGGGGGAAATAAGTCTGCAATCTGCGCTTTTTCCATCATGCGAAGCCCCTGTTGTCGCGTCGTGGAAGAACCTACAGCCACCTTAAGTCCGCGCCCGCGCAGTTCGTGAAAGATCTTAAGAAATCCGGGACGAGGATCAATAGCCGTTAAATCATGAAGAAGTCGATCATAATGATATTTTTTGCGTTCCTTGACACGCGCAGGTTCTATGCCGTCACAAAGGCATGCTATGCCCTCTGCGATTTTCTGGTCACCGCCGCCTATGGCGCCTGGTATTTTGGCGAGAAGTTCGTCAAAATCGAGAAAAATGCCGAATTCGCGCGCTGCGTGGATAAAACCACCAAAATGAACATGCTCAAGGTCAACAATTGTGCCGTCAAGGTCAAAAGCAATCCCTTGTATCATCGGAGTGCTCCTCTGCACTTTCGGCGTTTTTTTACGGTTCTTCCTTGAGTATCTAGGAAAAAATATTTTTGTCAAACATGCTCTATGTATAAAAACAAAAAATTCTCGCGGTTATTACCGCGCGCGGCGGCTCAAAAAGCATTCCCAAGAAAAATATCGCGAATCTCGCGGGGGAGCCAACACCACATGTTTGATATAACTGACAAAAACCGGCACATTATCGTCGTGTATCATTATGTAGAGCCCCTTCGGCGAGACCGTGTCGGCATTCACCCATGTCCACCCGAAGAATTTGAGCAGCAGATCGCGTTCCTTTCGCGGCATTATCGGTTCGTCTCGCTCAAAGACACTTTTGATGCGGCACGAAATGGGGCAAAAGAAAAATTATGCGCGGTAACATTTGATGACGGGCTGAAAGACCAATACATCTACGCGGTCCCTGTTCTAGAGCGTTTCCATGTGCCAGCGTCATTTTTCATCATCTCGGGTACTTTTGACGGCATGATGCCGTTCACGCACAAAATACATCTCTTGCTTTCCCTCGTTTCCGCCGAGAAGTTGCGCGCGCAATTTCACTCCTTTTTAAAAACCTCTTTTCCACAAAGCGGTGAAAAATACCACATTCCTTCCGGAAGACACTTAAATGCGCAGAGGACATACGGGAGCATTGTTCCGGAAAATTTTAAAGAAGTACTTGCGACATTACCTCGGCGAATGAGGGAAAAATTTCTCAGTCAGATGTTTCGCGAGCTACATCTTTATGAACCGCAATTGGCGAAAGAATTTTTTATGGACGAAAGCGATGTCAAAGATATTGCGCGGCGCGGTTTTTCTGTGGGAAGTCATGCGCATCGCCACGAGGCGTTTGATGTGTTGTCCGCGAAAGAAGCACGGCAGGACATCGCACAATCAAAAAAACGTCTTGAAAAAGCGCTTACCGTTCCCGTTGACACCTTTTGCTACCCTTACGGTCGTGTGGGGAAAAACCGCAATCGCCTCGCTTCGTTTTTGGCGGCGGAGCGCTTTTCCCACGCAGTTACTATTGAACCGCGTGCGCTTGTGTCATCGGATAACCCGATGTTCCTTCCTCGTTACGAGGCGAACGACATAGGAAACTTTCTCCGAAGAAAAGGTAATATAATAAAGGCAAGGAAAACAATCTGAAAATGTTCGCGCAACCCAAAAAATGCCTCGTGCTTGACCTTGACAATACCTTGTGGGGGGGTATCGTGGGCGAGGATGGTATAAAAGGTATACAGCTCGGCTTTACTCCGCCGGGAAGCTCCTACCTTGCGTTCCAACAAGCGCTTCTAGACCTCCACAATAGAGGCATCATTCTCGCGGTGAACAGCAAGAATAATCATGACGACGCGATGGAGGTTATCAGCAACCATCCACACATGGTACTTCGAGAAAATCATTTTGCCGCATGGCGGATTAATTGGAACAACAAAGCGGAGAACATTCGTGAGATTGCGAAAGAACTAAATATCGGCACCGACTCTATGGTGTTTCTTGACGACGACCCGATGAATCGCTTGCTCGTGCGCGCGGAATTACCCGAAGTCGCGGTGCCTGATTTGCCGTTGCAACCGGAACAATACGCCGCTTTCTTGCTTGAAATGCCCTATTTTGCGAAAGGCGGCACTATCACCGATGAAGACAAGATGCGCGGTAATTTCTATGTAACCGAGCGTATGCGCGTTGAGGCGGAAGAGAGCGCGTCATCACGAAGCGATTTTCTGAAAGACCTCGGTGTCGTGGCGACCATTTTTGAAAACGACAAAAGTTCCGCAACGCGCCTTGCGCAGATGACCGGACGCACAAACCAATTTAATGTCCTGAAAAAAGAATATACCACCGCAGAAATAGAAGCATTTTGTGATAGCGGCGCGCATATGGTTTTCAGTGTCGCGGCGCGGGATCGGTTTGGGGATTATGGGATTATCGGTCTTGCTGTTGCGGATACACGCGCGATGCCGTGGCGCATAGAATCTTTCCTCATGAGTTGTCGCGCGCTCGGACGCGGCATTGAAGATGCCTTTTTTCTGCACATGGCGGCGCACGCGAAAGAAAAAGGGAGCGTCGGTATTGCCGTGCGATTTAAAAAATCAGAAAAGAACGCACCAGCCGAATTATTTCTTAAAAGAGTCTGTCGCAGATGGGTGGACGGCTATTACACATATGATCCCTCTCGCCCGATAACAGAGCCGGCATGGGTTGCCGTTTCGTTACACACCCGCGTATGAAAACCGTAGAAGAAATTGTCGGAAAGATTTTGGACATTCCTCCGGCGAAAGTTACCAACAACACAAAACCCGAGAACACGCCGTCGTGGGATTCATTTAATGGCCTTGCTCTTGTGACCGAGCTTGAGAAAAACTTCAAAGTGGTGTTTAGCATAGAAGAAGTTGTCGCCGTGCATAAAGTCGGCGATATCAAGAAAGCGCTGCGGAAGCGCGGAGTCAAAGTATGAAAGGCAGAAAGCATAAAGCGCGCGATTTTTCTTACGAGGATATAGGCGCCGGAGACACTTTTTCGTTCACAAAGAAAATCAGCATTTCCACCGTGAGGGCATTTGCCGTTCTGACGGATGACCAAAGCCCATTGCATATGAATGCTGCCTATGCGCGGAAAACCGAATTCGGTGGACGAATCGCGCACGGGATGCTTCTCGGCAGTTTGTTCTCCACGCTTGTCGGGATGTTTTGTCCCGGGAAGCGTGCGCTTTATTTGTCGCAGGACCTCCATTTTCGCAACCCGTTAAAACCTGGAGCGACAGTGGAGGTCTCCGGAACGGTAATGCGTAAGTCGGAGGCGACGCGCGTCTTGGAACTTGCGACGCGTGTCACAGGTGTGAAAGGAATCGTGTATGTTGACGGCACCGCGCGAGTGAAAGTGCGCGAGAGATAACATGTATCATGCGCAGAGATTTTAACGGGAAAACGGTAGTCATTCTTGGTGGCACTGGCGGCATCGGTGGGGCGATTGCGGTTGCTTTTCGCGAGTGCGGCGCGAGGGTCTGCACGCATGGGCTCAAAGGGGAATATAAAGCTGATATCCGCAGCAGCAAGGGGCTTGTGGCGCTTTTCAAAAAAATACTTGCCGAACAAACGCGGATAGACATCGTAGTGAATGCGGTAAGCGCACCGGTCGTCATCGCGCCGTTTGAACGAAAAACATGGAAAGATTTCAAAGGACATTTGGATGTTCAGCTAAAAGCGGCAGTGGAAACCGCTACACAGGTGATTCCGGTTATGAAAAAACAGGGCGGCGGAAGGATAGTGCATATCCTCACGACATATGTTAACGGCATAATTCCGACGAGCACGGCTGACTACATTACCGCAAAATATGCACTTCTGGGGTTTACTCGGGCGCTTGCTAAAGAAGTCGGGCGCTACAATATTACCGTAAACGCGGTGTCACCATCGTTTATTCCGACGACATTTAATGCGCATATACCAGAGAAGATACAAGATTTTATTATCCGCGAAACGCCGCTTGGCCGGCTTGCCACGCTAAATGATGTTGTGCGAGCGGTATTATTTCTTGCCTCTGAAGATGCTTCCTATATTACCGGGGAGGATATCCAGATATCTGGCGGTAGCCACCGATAACGCCCTCCTTTGTGCATGAAAGGTTTTGTCATTACGCCGCTTACCAAAAAAGACATGACGGCGTTTCGCCATTACATCGGCAAGGCATTTCACCGCAAGTATATTTTGCGCGATGCGCGGTACCTGAAATGGCAGTATAGTCGCTTCTACATAATCCGTGCGGGAGGGAGCATCGTCGGCCACTTCGGTTTTAGGGATGTTGCCTACAAAGCACATGATACGACGAAGCGCGTGCGAGTACTCATGAATCTTTATGTGCTCGCGCCATATCGGATTTTCGGCGTAGGCACAATGCTTATCAAAAAAGTTTTTGCAACGGCACAACCGGTTTTCGTTTCGGGCTATACGCAGGCGACCGGACGGTTGGGAAAAGAATTGCGTTCCGGGTGGAACGATGCCGGCGTGCTCGAGCGGCACCTTGCTATTCTTGATGATTCCGCGTCTCTTCTTGCGCGCTACGGTTCGCTAAAAGCGCTCTCCCGTTTACAGAGGAAAACAATACGCGACCCATTTGTCGTGAACCATTCAATTTCTGTGTCTTCCACAGCGGATATTTCTTTCAGCGAACTATGGCGTGCAGTTAAGAGTCGGTATCCTGTTGCCGTTGAGCGTACGGACGCATATATGAAATGGCGCTTCAAAAAACATCCGATGCTTTCATACCATTTTCTTCTCGCGCGCCGCGCGCGTACGGCGGCGGGTTATATCGTGTATCGTTATGAAGAAGACCAAGGATTTAAAATCGCGCGCATAATAGATTTCGTTGCGGAAAAAGCAGCCGAAAGGTCGCTTCTTTCGGAATTTATTGAGAAATCTCGGCGAGAGGGTGCACATGCCGCTGATTTTTTGTTTTCTGGCGCGTTTTACAAAGATTCTCTCAAATACGCTGGATTTTTCAATACACATAAAACATCTTTCGCGAATTTCCCAATACTTTTTAGCCCAATTGCATATGAAAAAACAAAAATCAATATCGGGTATGACCTGCCAGTCTCTTTTTCGGATTGCTATTTTACGAAGGCAGATGGTGACCAAGACAGGCCGAATCCACAGTAAACCAGTATGATGACGAAGAAAGATAATCCACAAAAAAATAGCACTAGTGTCAGGGGAATCGGCATTGACATAGAGAGTATCGAACGATTTCGCAAGCGGCCCCTTCGTTCCGCGGCACATTTTTACCGAAAGATTTTTACTGCCGCGGAACTCGCCTATTGCCGTACATACAAAGACCCATATCCGCATCTTGCTGCGCGATTTTGTGCGAAAGAAGCGGCAGTAAAAGCGCTCGGCATGGCTCCTGACTTTAAAAAAATAGAGGTGCGGAAAAATGCGCAGACTGGAGCCCCGTTTCTTTTTGTAAAAGGCAAAAATTTGTCGTCGGCGTATATTTCGTTGTCACACACGCGCGACTATGCGTGTGCCCTTGTCGTGATATTCTAATCCGAATTCAGAAAAAATGCGCGTTTTGAACACATTGGAGAAAAAATATCCGCAAGGATCACTGACTATTTTAAGAGAGGCGGGGGCGATCTACTGCCGCGAGTTTTCTCGCGGAGAGCTTTTGCAGAAAGGTTGCACAGTTTTTCCGCCGTGTTTAAATATGTAAAATAGTTATGGGAAAAGATATGTTGAAAAATGCGTGGGATACATCATACAAACACGGGGATAATTTTCTGTTTTATCCGCATGAGGAGATCGTCCGGTTTGTAAATACATACATAAAAAAACGTATTGGAGTCACAGAATATAAACTCATCGGAGAAGCCAGAAGAGCGCTTGATCTAGGGTGCGGTATCGGAAGACATGTTTGGTACTTTGATGAAATGAACATAGAAACATACGGCATAGACATTTCAAAATTCGCGATTGAGTTGGCAAAAAAACTCGTTCGCCAAATGCGCAAAGAGCATCTGGTAAAACGATTTCGGGTTATGTCAGGCACCGCGATGAAATTTAAAAATTCATTTTTTGATATGATTGTGAGTCACGGGACGCTTGATAGCATGCCTTTTGTCACAGCAAAAAAGACAATGCGTGAGGCGGGGCGCGTGCTTAATAGTGGGGGCTACATGTACGTTGACCTTATTTCAGGCGACGAGTCGCGTTATACACGAGAGTTTAACGGCGAGATAATTGTAAAAAATAACCATGAACGAAACACCGTTCAGTCGTTCTTTAATTATGAAAAAATACGCGCTCTAATAGAGGGAACACGATTAAGGCCCATTTCAATCAAAATCAAAAAAGATACCGACATTTTATCTGGCAGATTTCACAGCAGATGGCATTGTATTTTAACAAAGGACTCAAAAAACCCCGTAGATTAAGGGTGCGATTCTTTTGTTGCAATGACTGCTTAAGTGTTGGGTTGTAAGGTGTAAGTTGGCAAATGAGGCCAAACTGTGGGTCTAGTACCGCCCCGTAGTGTTCATGGCGGGGAAGCTCGTGAAGTTTCTGGGAGCCCTAAAGAACAGGTGAGATTTCTTTCATGGAAATGTGCTCGTAGAGGCGCCTTGTCTTTTCCCGCATCGTCTCAAGCGGGAACTTGTCTTTGACCGTGCTGTGGAGCGCGCGTCCGGCGGCCTCCCGCGCGGCGGGATGCTCAATCATAAACCGAAGCGCATGGGCGAGCGCGCGCGGATTTTCGGGAGACACGAGGAGGCCGCTTCTTTTGTGCGTCACGATTTCGGGGATTCCGCCGACTGCCGTCGCAACGACAGGGAGCCCCGCGCCCCCCGCCTCAAGAAGCGCGTAGCAGAGCGCTTCCGTTCGCGATGGAAGGAGAAAGATATCAAACGCCTGAAGATATTTGTATGCGTCGGGAAGATGCCCAACGAGAAAGACCGTATGCTGAAGACCGAGTTTTGCGATTTGGTTCATGAGCCGCGCGCGCTCCTCTCCGTCGCTTGCGATAAAATACCTAACCGCAATCGCGGGGTTTTGTTTCTTGAGAAGTGCCAACGCCGCTATCGCCACATCAAGCCCTTTGTTTTTATGAAGCTCCGCCACGGTGCCCAGCCACAATTCACCGGGCATATTTCCCGCGAAAGGGAAAAGTGAGGCGAGTTTGCTCCGCGCTTCGTCGCGCGGAAGAAAGGACAATTCGGGGACGCCGTTATGGATAACGGAAATTTTTTCTGCGGTGAACGGCCACCACCGGATTTGTTTTTTCAGGTGCTCGGACACGACGATGGTGTGGGCGCACAGGAGGACCGTCTTCCACTGCATGAGCGCGATAAGCGCTCTTTGCCACAGCGGTCGCTTTTCGTTAAACGCCCACCCGTGCGCGGTGAAAACGAGCGACAAGCGACAAGAGACATGAGACAAGTTATAGAAAAAACACGCGAGAGCACCCAGAAAACCGACTTTGGTGCTATTAAGGTGCACGATGTCGGGCGTCTCCGTGCGGAGCAGGTTTAGAATCCCCCAAAAAGCCCTGATGTCGCCAAGTATTTTTATATCGCGTTTCAACCCCGCGAGTTCCACAACGCGGATATTTCTTTCTTCCAATTTTCTCTTGAGCTCTCCTGCGCCACCAAGCGCGACGACAACTTTATAGTTCTCGTCCGCATTAAAATATGCCGCAAGGTCATACACATACCTTTGCGCCCCTCCCCAGTTGGACTTGGTAATGACATACAAAATTTTCTTTTTCCTTAATTCTTCATTCATAATTCATCATTCAAAATTTCAATGCCCCACCCCAATTTGACTTGGTTATGAGGTAGAGGATTTTTTTCTTTTGGAGTTCAGCCATGAGGCATTTCATTAGAAATTAGGTGAATTAGAAATTAGAAATTCTAGCGTGTCCATTGCTTCCCCCTCCGCATGTGTCCATAATAACTTGTTGCACGCTTGAATCGTTATAACACATATTCTGTATGTTTCTGGGACGAAGACGGCTTTTAGCATTGCTCATAGGAGATGTCCTGCTGTTTTATGTCGCGCTTATCGCGGTGCTTCTTCTGCGGTATTTCCCGTCCGTGCGGCTTATGAATTTTCCGGAGCATGTGCTTGCGTTTTCGTTTCTCATCGCGGTGTGGATGGTCATCTTTCTTGCCGCTGGGCTCTACGACAAAAACACACTTCTTTTCCGGAGAAAACTGCCGTCGCTTCTCCTGAAGACCCAGCTCGCGAACAGCTTCGTCGCGGTCCTATTTTTCTACTATCTTCCGATTTTCAAGATAACACCAAAGACGAACCTTTTTCTCTACATCCTCATTTCGTTTCTTCTGGTGCTCCTCTGGAGGATGTACGGAATAGATTTTCTCGGGCGCGGCAGAAAACAGCGGGCGATTCTTGTCGGGCGTGGGGGTGAGCTCGCCGAGCTCGGGGAAGAGATAAACAGAAACCCGCGCTACAACATACAGTTTGTCGGCGCGTTCAATCTGGACAAAATGCACGCGCGCGACTTTGAGGAGGAGTTTCTCGCTGAAGTGAAAAAAAACAAAGTGTCGGTTGTGGTGCTTGACCTTTACAATGAAAAAATAGAAGCGCTTCTCCCGCGGCTCTACAATCTCCTTTTTTCGGGCGTGCGGTTCGTGGACATGGGCAAGCTCTACGAGGAGGTGTTTGACCGCATTCCCTTGACGCTCCTCCGCTATGACTGGTTTCTTGAAAACATCTCCCCTCAGCGGCATTCCATACACGACCTCGCGCGGCGTGTGATGGATATCGCGCTCTCGCTTTTCTTGGGCGGCGCGACGCTCCTGCTCCTGCCGTTTATCGCGCTCGCGATTTGGCTTGATGACAGCGGACCCGTTTTCATAAAGCAAAAGCGCGTGGGCGAGGGGAATAAGGAGATAGAGGTCTATAAGTTCCGGAGCATGCAGAGGGGCGATGAGAACGGCGTCTGGATTGGCGAGACGGACAACCAGGTAACGCGCGCGGGGGATTTTCTCCGCAAGACGCGGTTGGATGAGCTTCCACAGCTTTGGAGCGTGCTCAAAGGAGATATTTCTCTTATCGGTCCGCGCCCCGACATAACGGGGCTTGGCGTTCGGCTCATGGCGGAGATCCCCTATTATACGATACGGAGCATCGTGAAGCCGGGCATTACGGGCTGGGCGCAGATAAAGCAGGACTATTCATACGGCAACCTAAGCCCGCAGTCCGTTGAAGAAACAAAAACTCGCCTCGCCTACGACCTCTACTACATCAAGAACCGCTCGTTTTCTTTGGACATCACCATTGCGTTGCGGACGATACAGACGCTCTTGTCGCGGGTGGGGAGTTAAAACAGAATGATGAATGAAGAATTATGAATGAGGAATAAAAAATGTAAAAATCAAAATGGAAGATGAAAAACTTAAAATAGGGGAAAGTACAGGGAAAATCTCTGTTGAAAAAATAAAATGGTAGAAAACAACAAAAAAGACATAATAGAAAAACTCACATTTGGTCAAAGGGTTGCGGAGGACGAACCAAGTCTAGAAGATTACTTTGTGGAGACGCCCTTATGGAAAAAGATTTTAAGGGGAGAGGTTGATATTGTTTATGGTTCCAAGGGCTCTGGCAAAAGTGCAATTTTTCACCTGCTTACTTCGGCGAAATGTACCCCGGATAATGTTTTTATAATACCAGCAGAAAACCCTCGTGGGACTTCGATATTTAGTGGAATAAAGAGCGACCCCCCTACCTCGGAAGCCGAATTCGTATATCTTTGGAAACTCTACATTCTTTCTTTGATAGTGAGTCAGTCGGAGATTATAAAAAAATTCAAAGACAGTAATCTGAGTTTGTATAAGAAGCTCAATTCTGTCGGGGTAATTGACAAAGATAAAAATAACATCCTAAAAAATGCACTAAAATATATAAGTAAAGTGAGTGTACTCAGCAACACATTAGAGGTCAGCCTTAATGCTTTGCCCGTAGACGAAAAAACGAGAGTGGATGTTGACTTGGCCCTCGGCGCGTTGAACGCCGTGTTGCTAGCCTCAGAAAAGGTGGCATGGGTTGCTTTCGACCGTCTCGATTCTGTTTTTGATACAGATTTGGTACTTGAGGAAAATGCGCTCAGAGCGTTATTTAAAGCTTACTTAGATATACTTAGGCATCGGGAAATTCAGCTTAAAATATTTCTAAGAACAGATATATGGAATAGGCTGACCAAAAAGGGTTTCCGTGAAGCAAGTCATATAACTAGAAGCGATTATATCGAGTGGTCAGAAAATAATATTGTTAACTTAATCAGCAGACGGTTAGTTAATAACCCAGTAGAGTTGTTTTATAGGGTATACCCAAGACGCATTGATTCTGGGTCCAAAAAACCAGAAAGTATAAAATGGATGACATCTCGTGTATCTGACGGTAGTAAAAAAGTCGCGCCTAGAGAGCTGATACATCTTTTAAATCAAACTAAAGATGAGCAGGTTAAATCTTTAGAAATCGGTGAATCTTTGCCGGAGGGAGAGAATCTTTTTACATCAATCTCGGTTAAAAAAGCGCTCCCCGCAATCTCTAAGACTCGGCTCGAGCAGACTTTATACGCAGAATATCCAGATGTTAAGAAGTATATTTCTCTCCTTGAGGGAGAAAAAGCTCAACAGACGATAAGATCACTCTCATCTTTATGGGAGNTTNAGAGTGACNAGGCAATGCTCATTGCAACAGAGTTAACAGAAATTGGTTTTTTTGAGGTTCGTGGCAATAAAAACAACCCAGAATACTGGATTCCTTTTTTATATCGTCCAGTTTTGAAGCTGATTCAAGGAAGAGCGGAAGAGAATCTATCGCAATCTCAGTAGTTTCAATCATGCACACAATTTTTCTAATTGGCGCGGCGGGGTATGTGGGCGGTTTGTTTAAATAACCATGCAAAAACCGTATTACGAGAAACCAAAGTTTAAACTCTATCAGGCAAACTGCCTTGACTTACTATCTGAACTTCCAGAAAACTCGGTTGATATGGTTTTTGCTGATCCGCCATACAATCTTTCAAACGGAGGCAT
>C687J35174_10001246_pt1 | contig 37104 bp, 39 predicted proteins | sample RifCSPhighO2_01_FD_35174 | JGI IMG/M metagenome (IMG submission 35174) | reverse complement strand
TGCAGAGAGCAAGTTTCGTAATCAGACAGCTTGATATGACTGTATTTTGAAGTCCTGCATTTATCTGCAAGATATAATGGAAATGACCTATCCTCTGACAGNCCTAATGCTATATCCTTGACATAATTATTCTGGTCTAAATCAAATGTCAACAAGTACTTNTCTGGTCCAGATTCAGAGATATGGAATTCACTAGGCAAAGGTCCTCTTTTGTCTATTATATTAGTCTTTGCCTTATAGGGATTTTTTGTGCTTATCATAAAATCTAAGGCTTTTCCTGGATCAACATTAAAACCATTTACTAAGTTAGACTGCCTTAATCCCTTTGCTGTAATCTCTGCTGTAAAATGCCCTTTGTCTGTGTAACATCTGTCTACATCTATATATAACAAACTGCAGCTGAACACCAAGCCCGGGCAATCAGCCTCAAATTCCTTTGTCTTGCTTTGGTCATCTTCTAGATAATAGAGATTTATTTTGTATGCCTTTTTTTCAGGCAATGCATTTTCCGGCATACTAAATGTTGCATATCTTTGTTTCTCGCTGTATGAATCCTTTACACTTTTGCCAGTCCATGTGCCATTAACAATCAAATCTTCTATTCTGACAATCATGTCCTTGGTGTAAGACTCATCAGGGTCTGTTCCGATAACTGTAAACTCCATGGAACCATCATTATTGCATTGCACTTCTTTAAGGTTCAATGCGCTTACATATGTTGAAGTAAAGACAGCAGTTAACAACATCATTAATAACAAGAAAACCAGATCGTTTACCTTTTTCATGTAAATCTTATAATCATCTGATTTAAATTGTTTTCTATGAATAAATATTCAATAAATTTATATATAGAATAAATCAAATACTTCTTGTTATGGACAAGGCTAAATTTAACCTAATAGAAGAATATGATAAGTTAAAGCATAATCTGCCTAATTTCAACAAATTGAATGATGAATTTGAGGTATCCAGGAATCAGAATGACTATGAAAAAGAATTCCTGCTCAGAGATATAAGAAGGAAGATGAATGACAAAGTCATTTTCTTTTGCAGAATAATCGAAGGTCTGCTGTTTCCGACACATGCCAATATAATTAGCATGTATGAAACCAAGTATTTTGATGAGAATACTAAAAAAGTGATTCTTGACCTGTACAGGCAGCTTATGATTTTCGAGAGAGAGTCATTAAAGCTGGACATAAACTCTGAAAGCGAAAAAGAAGCAAAATATATCAATGATGTTTATAATAAATGGATTGAATATAAAAAAGAGATGAAAAATATGATAGAACTAATGCAAGATGCATGGAAGAAGCAGGAGAAAATCATCCCTGATAATTACTTCGGCTGATTTTAAAAAAGATGAATATAATCATAATAGGGCCACCGGGGGCTGGAAAAGGCACTCAAGCAAGGAAATTAGCCAAAGAGCTTAATCTACATGTAATTTCCTCTGGCAGACTTCTGCGTGATGAAGCAAAGAAAGCGACAAAAACAGGCATTGAGATTAAGAAATATGTTGACAAAGGTAATCTAGTACCAGATAGCATATTCTTAAAAATATTGAACAATGCAATAAATAACAGAAAGAGACTGATTATAGATGGTGTTCCCAGGAGCAGAAGCCAGCTTAAATTCCCTTTCTGTAAAAAACCAGATTATGTTTTTTTGATAGATGTACCCAAAAAAGAACTGATGAGAAGAATAATCCTAAGAACAGGAAAGAACAGTAGAAACGATGACAAGAGTATTATTGCGCTACAAAACAGGTTTTATAAGTATGTGAATAATATAGAATATATAAAAAAATATTACAAGAAAAATGGAAGTCTTTTCTTGATTGATGGGAACCAGACAAAAAACAAGGTTTTCAGGGATATCATGAACATCATAAAGAGAAAGACCAATTAGTTTTTTAAGCTTTTTATCTGCTAAAGATNATGTTAACCAATATTATAAACAATTTGAAAAAAACCAAGGATTTGGGCAATATCNATGTGTTAGACAATAAACTAAAAAGCCGTATATCTAAACTTGAAGATAAAAACAATATCGGAGTCCATGAATGCCTAAAAAGAAAGAACACTATTATGCTAACTCATGACTCTAGATTTAGGAGTCCTGAAGGAGAAATTGTTTTGAAAGATAAAAAAGGTATTCTCTTTCCGGGAGTTCCGTTTTCTGAAGTAAAAGCTGTAAATGTAATAAGCTCTTCCCCATCAAAAAAAATCCATGCCCTTCTCATGAAAAAATTCAAACTANAATTGAAGGATGAAGCAACACTGCTCATCGGCTTTGACTAATCTGTTTCTTTATTGTTTATATCTAGTTCCCCATCCTGCACATATTTTAAGCCGTATTTTAATGCAAGATACGCCTTCTCTAATTCCTTGCCGAGATAGGCTGCATGGTCTGCCCTTGAAATCAAACCTAATTCACAAGCGGTGAAATAAATGTCCTGGGGTTTCTTTCCTTTTATTATTTTTTCTATTACATTATTTCTTTTGCAATGTCCTGCTTCAATCTCTTTTGTTTTTCTATTTATCCTGATCAGAAAATAACCTTTAGGATCATATTTCCAGTCTTTTAATTCATCATAATGACCTTGAATTTCTTCTATATTTTCAGCTTGGTGGGATTTATCAAATAGTGACATTTTCTATACATCCAATATAATAAAAGATCTCCAATAGTTTTTAACCTTTTCTACTTTATACATATGTAACGTAACAGCTTTTACATCGACCAACAGTTCATGTTTCTTAGGATTTATTTTTTCACCATATAATCCTGCATTTAATATTAATTCCTTACCGTGTTTTATCTTTATCCTGAACTTTGAAAATAATAATAANTTTGCATCCTTTAGGAAAATTAATTCCTGCAAGAAATTAAATAATAGCTCTTCTGGATTTTTTGCTTTTAATTTTATTGATTTTATTGTTTTATGCTTTATTTTTTTAAGATTTTTGACCATTGTTTGTTCTGTTGCTAAGGCACATGACTCAAATAATTCTTCTAATGTCTTTCCTTTAGATTTAAATGCAACATCTGCTGTATGGTCTATAAATTCATATGACATTTTATAGCCTTGATTTCTCCAATTCTTTCTCTATTTCTCTTTGATATTTCTTAATACTTTCTCCGATAAAAACCAATTGAGTTTTTTCTTTATCAACCTTTTCTATTACAAAACGAGAAGCAACATAGTTTAATAGATATGTTCCATCTTTCAAATTGACAAAACCCTTTGATCTATAGATCTCTTTCGGCAATGTTGTTATTATATCTTCAAATTTTTTTCTGTCAAATATTATGTTCTTATCAAATACAAAACTCTCAATTTCAGAATGCCCATGATTCTTGTCTAATTTAATCCAGTGTTTTTCATGGATGCCAAACAATAAGTTTAAGTTTATGCCACAATTTTGTACTCTTATAACAACTGCACTTTTGTTTATTGTCTTCAATTTGGATTCAAGCTCTTTCAATTGCCTGTCATTCACAAGGTCGATTTTGTTTATTAATATAATGTCTGCCATTTCAATCTGTATTTTTGTTGTTCTCCCTATCTGCGGAAATTTTACTAGGCCATCTGCATCTGCTATTGCAATTACAGAGTCTAATGAGATAAACTTAAGATTTTTTTCTATATCAACTATTAAGGCATCTGGTTCTGCAATTCCTGTTGTTTCCACAATAATTAATTCTGGTTTAACTTTATTTATAATCTCTTTAATTGCATCTTCAAATTCTCCTGTTAGAGAACAACAAACACAACCATTCATTAATTCAGTCATGTTGACATTTTTTCCTTTTATTATTTTGCTGTCTATGGAAATTTCTCCAAATTCATTCATGATTATAGCTATTTTCTTTTTTGAATCTTTTAGAATATGGTGCAATAAAGTTGTTTTGCCTGCTCCTAAATAACCTGTTATTATCACTAGTGGAGTTTTTTTCATATAAAAATTAAGACCATATTGTTTAAATAAGTGATTAATTTAATATTTTTTAAGGCTAGCCCATACAATACTGCTTTTATATATTTTATTATTTATCAATTAATATCTTTGCCTGATATATTGTAGCTATAACCTGAACTATACCCATGATCAAGAAAAGAGTGTTGAAGGAAAAATAGTTTATTATTAAACCACCAATAATAATAGCTATAGCTGTTACTATACTATTCATCCCTCCTACAATTCCCCATTGAAAACCGTAATAATCTTCCTTACTATGTTTTGCATATAATGCATTCCAGGCAGGTGTAGCAAATGCTGCAGCTATTCCCAAGCCTACTTGTATAATAAATAAATGCCAAATTGATGAGACAAACAGATAACCAAATGTGAATACTGCATTTAAAGCACATCCTGTAAGCAATATTTTTTCTTTGATGTCTTTGCGGTCTAAAAAATGGCCCACAACTATATATAAAATTCCTGTAACTATGAGATATGTTGCCCACGCCCATGTAACATCAAATATATTACCGTTTATCTTTTCTGTAAATACGGCGAGAAGAGGACCTAACATACCCTCTCCAAAAGCCCATATTACCCCTCCATAAAGGAGGATTTTGGCATTCTTATTGAGTCTCATATATTTTAATATATAGATTACACTTATAAAGCTTTTTTGTCTGAAATAATACCTTACAATTTCAGAGTTACATTGTCAACTGATTTAAATGTGTNAATTAAGAATCGGGATATATTCTCTTAAAAATTTTGAATTATTAAATAAATGGAAAATATTTGATTTACATCCTTATAGAAAATTAACGTTTAATAATTCTTTTGATAAATTAAAAACATATTATGGTATTAAGTATATCTCACCTAACCCTTCAGATTCCCGATTGGAGAAAGCAAAGACACCCTTCTAGATATTCCTGATTTTTCTACAGAATCAACGACTAACTCTAAATCCTTATAAGATTGACCGGCTTCCTCTGCTAAACCTGACCATGAAACACTTTTTACATATATGCCTTGCTTCAACATATCTTTTTGTAATTGTTCTCCCCTAAACATTTTTTTTGCTTTGGTTCTTGACATTGTTCTTCCAGAACCATGCATTGTTGAACAAAATGTTTGTTCTGCTTTTTTATCTCCCACTAAAATATAGCTTCCGGTTGACATTGAACCACCAACAATAATATAGCTTCCATCTTCACGATATTTTTCAGGTATTTCTTCTCTACCAGATGGGTGACTCGCTGTGCTACCTTTACGGTGGACTAATAATTCTTTAATTTTACCATCAACTTTATGTTTTTCCAAACTAGCCTTATTGTGGCTAATATCTCCTAACATATGCATACCTAAATTTTCTGCATCTTTATTAAATATTTTTGAAAATACTTCTCTTATTCTATGTAAAATAACCTGTCTATTTGCAAAAGACATATTAATTCCAGTGCCCATTGCTTTGTAATAATCCTGTCCTTCATTACTATTGAAAGGCGCACATGCCAATTCTCTATCTAAAATTTTAATTCCGTATTTTGGTTCCATTACATTTAGAAACTTTTGTAGGTAATCAGTTGCACACTGGTGGCCATATCCCCTCGAGCCACAATGAAAAGTAATTACAATCTGATCTGAAAACAGTCCCCATTTTTTTGCTAATTTTTCATCTTTAATATTCTCTGGTTTAATGTGCTGAATTTCTAGATAATGATTTCCTGAACCTAGTGTACCAATTTGATTAAATCCTCGAACAATAGCTCTATCACTTACTTTTGAAGAATCGGCAAAATCTGCTTTTCCATTTAATTCTGTTCTTTCTAAATCTTCTTTCCAGCCATAACCTTCTTTAACACACCAATGAGCACCCTCTTCTACTATAGTTTTAAACTGTTGTTTATTTATTTTCAGAAATCCTTCACTTCCAACACCACAAGGCACTCTTTGAAACAATGTATCAACTAATTCTTTTATTTTTGGTTTTACTTCATTATAAGTTAAATTAGTTAAAACTGTGCGCATACCACATGAAATGTCAAAACCTATGCCTCCGGGGCTAATCACACCACCATTCTCAACATCAAATGCAGCAACACCACCTATTGGGAAGCCATCTAGAGGAAGTATAGANCTTTTCTAAAACTTCAAACCCCAATGGCCATCAGGCATACACATAGCGTATTTTACAATGCCTGGAAGAGTTGCAACATTTGTAACTTGGTCAAAGACTCCAGCATCCATATCGTTCAGTAATTTTTTACTTGCGTAAATTCTAGCTGGAACTCTCATACCTTTCTTATACGATGGTGGTAATTCCCACACATAACCTTTATCATCCGCTTGTTTAATTTCCTTTGGCGGGCCTGTTCTCTCTTCTTCCATTATTCTCCTCCTTAACTGTAATATTAAATAAGCAGTTAGTTTATAAAATTTCTCATAGTGTTAGCCTTAACTTCTAAGTATTAACTTTGTCACGAAAACTAAAAAGTCAAATAATTAGTACATTGGTATGTTAAAGAGTGCTAATTCAATTAAAAAATTAACTCCAAATTTTGGAAGCATTTATAAATTTAATAACATAATTAAAATATTATGAAAAGAGCTAAAAATAGCCCCACAAAAATAATTCTTGTTGATGCAGTAGATTGTTTTGTAGTAGATGATGAAGGCATCTTCAAGGAGATGTACAGCTTACTTGAAACNTTTCCAAACCGAAAAATTATTCTGACCGGTGCTAATGATGAACAATTCAAAAAATACGATCTGAATAAAATGCCTTATGAAATTTTTACACTTAAGCACAATCCAGAGAAAACAGANCCGAAATATTATAAGATACTTCTTCAGCATTTTGATTTGAGCAAAGATGACGTTATTTACTTTGAACATAATCCAGATGCAGTAAAAAGTGCTAAGTCCGTTGGTATTAAGTCTTACTATTANGACCCGAAGAAAAAAGATTTAGAAGCTCTCAAAAAATTTCTGATTAACAACATTTAAATAAAATATGAAAAGAATTTATATGATTATATTATTAATTTTCATTTTGTTTATAACCGGCTGTGGTAAAGCAGAATACAATACAAGTTCTGAGNTTAAAAACGAAAATACCCTTACTGACATTTGCATTCAAGCATGTAAAGATGCTCTTTCACAAGGTAAAAATCTTGACAATGGTCCTTGTTTACTTAATCCAATAAAAGATAATCCGAAATGGGTTTGTGACATTGCCCATAATCCAAGAACAAGTATAGACAACATTCAAGAAAACCAATGTTCTTCATTTAGGGAAGGAAAAGTAAATAGGTTTATTGAAGTGACTCCGGATTGTAAATCTATCATATAAATCTGGTTTTCAATAAGTTTATAAAATTTTATTTTATTATTGTTCTATGACAACTAGAGAAGAAGAGATTGATCTACCCTCTATAGAGAATATAATTGAAGATTTTAATAATCTATCACCTAACGAAAAGAAATGTTTTATAGATTATGTTAAAGCGGTTTTAGAAGACAGCAGGTTATGCACTTCTTATGGGATAGAATTTAACCATAATGGTCGTGTCAATGATTATCAGGGTGTTATTATAAGCCAGTACTTAGTCTTGAACAAAAATGTTTTTTACAGCCCTGCAACTGTTCAAGGCATTATAAATCAAATGCAAAAAAAACAAAAACCAGATTAGATTTTGCAGGCTTTTCTGACCCGTGACTGTGCGATTTCAAGTGCTGCATCTCTTGGCTTAATCTTTTTCTTTAATGAATTTATTAATACTAAATCAACATTTTTTGCTATTTTTTGCTCTACAATTTTGAACATTTTTTCAGGTGTTCCATTTATTGTTTCTACATAGGAAGATATTACGCCGCCTGCATTGGCAATGAAGTCAGGGACTACGAGAATGTTCTTTCTGTACAAAGCTTCTTCTATGTCAGGTGTCATTGGTATGTTAGAGCCTTCAACTATTATTTTTGCATTTATATTATTAACATCGTCTGCTTTTATCAAATCCGGAATTGCAGCTGTTACTAAGATGTCTGCTTTTAATTTTATTATGTCTGAAGAAGAATGCTTTTCTGCATCATCATAATTTATTACAGAACCTGTATGATCTTTTATATTGCATAGTCTCTCGAAGTTTATCCCATCTTTATTGTAAATTGAGCCTTTTGAATCTGAAACTCCTACTAACTTTGCACCTTTCATTGTTAAATATTTGCAGACAAACCAGCCAACATTACCGAACCCTTCAACAACAAAAGATGAATTTTTTATGTCAATTTTTTTATACTTTGCTGCTATCAATACTGCATGATGTACACCAAAACCTGTTGATCCAAGCTCATGAGGCAATCCGCCCATTTCTTTGGGCTTTCCTGTACATGATTTTTTATTACCATTAGCTTTAGCAAACCAGCCCATTTCAATTTCAGATGTGTTCATATCAGGACCTGCTATATATAATGAAGGGCATATTGGCTTTATTGCTTTTGCAAATGTTTCTATTAACTCTTTCTTTTTTTCCTTTGATATTTGCCGATCATCTGCTATTATGCCTGCTTTTGCTCCACCAAACGGGATATCTGCCATTGCATTTTTCCATGTCATTGTCCTTGCTAATTTAGAAACTTCTTCAATAGAAACTGTTGGTGTCATTCTGATGCCACCTTTTGATACACCAAGATTTAAATTATCAATAACAACAAAACCATGCATGTTAGCTCTTGGGTTGTATACTTCGAATATTTTTTCAGGCCCAAATTCATCAAATTTTATCATAAAACACCTCTTTTCTATTTCAATTAGAGTTAAAATGTATTTATGTTTATTTAAATACAACAATGTTTGGTTTTAATTTTTTAATTGTTCTGTATTCTTATAAAAAAGTTATTATATAAATTTATTGTTTTTTGTATAGCCTATTATAGGACATGCAAGTCGTGTATAGTTTTGTATGAGTGTAATTCTTCTTTTTTAAACCATAATTTAATTTCTTGTTCTGCCTCTTCTTTATTGCCTGATGCGTGAATTAAGTTTTGTACTGCACGTTTTTTTGCATTTGCTAGATCAGGAGAATCAACTGAGAAATCTCCTCTTAATGTTCCAGGCTCTGCAAATGCCGGCACTGTTGATCCTATAATTTTCCTGACCATCTTTATTGAATGGAGTCCTTCTATGACCATCTTTACAATAGGACCAGAGGTCATAAAATTTATTAGCCATTCTCTTACCATCAGGCCAATTTTATAAGGATCATTTGTACCATAATCTTCTTCTAATGTTGTAGGAATTTCAAATTCTTTGTAACTTTTTACTGTGTTATTGCCTAAGCCAGTAATCCACTCTTTTGATTTTGGGTAATGTGCATCCATTTGTTCTCTTGTAGGATGTATCATTTCCAATGCAACTATCTTTAAACCGCGAGATTCGAATCTTCTTATTACTTCTCCTATCAATGTTCTTTTTACAGTATCAGGCTTTAATAAGACCAATGTTCGTTCTATCATTTCGTTTTATGAATTAAGAGACCTGTTTATTAAACTTTTCGTTCAACTATAATTTTTCTATTTTATAATCTTCAACTTCAAGTTCTTTATTAAATAAAAAATAACATCTTAGTGCATCTCCTTTTAAAATTGAAGGTAACCAATAATTATAATCTGACCACATTTTATCTACACCAGAAGGTATATCATTAAAATTAAACCATCTTGGTAATATTTCCTCACTTTCCTTTGGTTTATTCATCCATTTAGTTAGCAGGAACACATGAACTTGTTGATTCCAATACTCTGGTTTTTCTGCATAAGGAAATAAATAATCTATTTTTGCCACCTTAGTTATATTTTGAAGTGTGGTAATTACACTTATTTCTTCTTGAACTTCTCTTATTAATCCTTGTTCAATAGTTTCACCTTTTTCTGTCTCTACCTTGCCCCCTATACCTATCCAGTTTCCTTCTCCGAATCCTCTTTTTTTCTTCCTAACAACACCTGATTATCATTAACTAGAAAACATAATGTTCTTGGCTTTAATGGTGTTTTTAAACTTGAAAGATATTCCCTAATTCTCATATCAATTAATATTGTATCTTATTTTTAAAAATTATTATGAAATAATATTTAGGTTTAGCCTAAACTGTTCACTATTTCACATTCAAGAATTTTCCATCTTTATAAATTAATTTCCCATCTAAGAATATTTTCCCATTATTTTTTAAGTCTTTTATCATGTCCCAATGAACAGAGCTTTCATTAACACCATTGCATTCTTTATATGCAGAGCCAATTGCCAGATGTATTGTTCCGTCTAATTTTTCATCAAAAAGTATGTTCTTAATTGGTTTTTTTATCATTGGGTTCAAGCCTATTCCGAGTTCGCCTAATCTTTTACTTCCTTCATCTGTTTCTATCATTGTCTTAAGAAAGTTTTCATTTTTTTTAGCAGAGAAATTCATAATATTTCCTTTTTTAAAATCTAAATATACACCATCTACTTCTCTTCCACCATAGATAGCTGGATATGAAAATTTGATATGGCCCTCTGTTGTTGTTTCTACTGGAGCTGTAAAAATTTCACCGTCTGGCATGTTATGTGTCCCATTACCTGCAATATATTTTCTTCCTTTTGTTCTGAATTTAATGTCTGTTTCTTCTCCAGTAATATGCACTTCATCTCCTGACTGCATTATTTCCTTTATTGATTCTAATCTTTTACTGAATGTTTTCCAATCTATATTTGTTGCAGAGAAAACAAAATCCTCAAATTCTTCTGTTGACATGTCTGCTTCCTGCGCAAGGCTTGGAGAAGGATAATCGTAAAGAACCCATCTTTTCTTCAACCTTTCATTTTGTATAGGTTTTAATATTTTCTGCCTCTCTGATATCTTTTTAGGATCTATATTGGTTAATTCCCTGCTGTTAGAACCTCCGCGGATAGCAATGTAAGCATCTGTCTTTTTTATTTCTTCCATGACCAGTTCTGGGAATTTCCCTATCTGCTCTTTTGATGCATACTTGTAATAAATAAAACTTTGTCCGGGCAATCCGACCTTTAAGACAGGAAACGCTCCTCTCTCCATACATAACCTGTAAACCTCCAGCATCAACTCCTTTGATTCAGGGTCACCAAGAACCTGGACATAGTCTTCTTTTTTGATTTTTGTAGAATAATCTACAAGGATTTCTGCTGCTTTTGTTATTCTTGGATCCTTTACCACAGATTTCTTTATTTTTATTAGTTTTTAAATTTTATTATTGAAAATAGAATAATAACCTTTCTTCAATGCCTGAATTTCTTTTCATGATGCATAGCAAAGGTTATATAATCTATTGTATATAACCTTACTATGAATAACCTAATGCATTATTGCTGCCAAGTCATCTCAGCTCTTGAAGAAATTGCCGAAGAGAAAGGTTTTGTATATACACGGTACACTATATCCCCTGGACGAAACAGTTTAGCCTTGGATTATTGGTATTTTACCAGTAATAAAAGCCTTGCAGAATTCGGGGTTCTGAGGGTTGGCAATCGCGAAATCTTTGGCAGGGATAAGGATCTTATGGAAAAGATATGCATGATCACTTGGCGGAATAAAGAAATTTGTGATATGATAGATGAACCTGATGATAGTGAAAAAGATTTTGAAAGTGTATCTGACTTCTAAAACAACAAAACCTTTTTATAATACTTAAAGTTTATTCCGTCTATGCATAAAGATTTTGCAGATTTTTCAATTAAATATCTAGGTAAGATAGGAGCTTCTTATGCAGAAGCAAGGCTTGAGGAAGAAAGCAGCAATGCTTTCATGCTAAAAAATAACATATCTGAGATCTCTGGTTTTGGCGAATCATCAGGCTTAGGGATAAGATATATTTTAAACAAGAACCTTGGATTTATCTCCATCAATAACTTTGACAAGGATAAAATAAAAAGCATTATAGACAAGTCTGTAAGCTTAACCAGAAATTCATCGAAGATTGGTGAAAAAACAGAACTTTCCAAAGATAGTTTGTATAAGAAAAAATACGAAGCAGGGCAAAAGATTAAAATAGCTGATTTAAAACCTGAAGAAAAGATAAATCTGCTGAAAGATTTAGACAAAGATGTAATGTCAACCAATGTCAAGATACCTTCAAGGTATTTCTCATTAAGTGATGTTATAAATAATAAATATTTTATCAATAGTGAGGGAAAAGAGATTACATCAATTATACCCAGAATAAACCTTTTCTATTTCCTAACAATTGGGTCTGGAAAGAAGGTTGTACAGAGATACTGGCAGTATGGCGCTGTTTCAGGTTATGAGGCTTTTAAAAAGTGGAATATCAATGAAGTTCTGAAGAATGAAGTGAAGAATTTAGACCTGGCTGCCAAAAAAGGAAAAAAAATTTCTGGAGGAAGAATGGATGTTGTAGCTGGTCCTGAAATTTCTGGAATTGCTGTGCATGAGGCTTGCGGGCATCCTTATGAGGCTGATCGGATACTTGGAAGAGAAGGCGCTCAGGCTGGAGAGTCTTTTGTTAATTGTGATTCTATTGGTAACAAGATTGGGAGCGAGGCTGTCAGTGTAATTGACGATCCGACTATCAAAGATGGTTTTGGCTATTACCTCTATGATGATGAAGGTGTTAAAGCCAGAGAGAAATATCTGATGAAGAATGGTGTTATTAATGAATTTTTACATGACAGGCAGACTGCTGCTAAAATGAATTTAAAGAGTAATGGATCTTGCAGGACTCCCTCTTACAATCTAGAACCCATAATAAGGATGAGCAATACATACATAAAATCTGGAAATTATAAAGAAGAAGAACTTATTGAGGGTGTAAAAGAAGGGATTTATATCAAGAGTTTTACTGAATGGAATATTGATGATAAGAGATGGAATCAGAAATATGTGGGGAGTGAGGCTTATTTAATAAAAAATGGAAAAATTGCATATCCATTAATAAGGCCTATTATTGAAATTACAACTCCTGCTTTATATGGATCAATAGATGCTATTGGCAAGAACTTTGAGTTACATAGTGCTTCATGTGGAAAAAGTGAGCCGATGGCTGCGGTTCCAGTTGGGATGGGTGGTCCAACTATAAGAATAAGGAGTATAATTGTAAAGTGAAATGGAAAAAGAAATAGCCAAATATCTATTGAAAAAACTAATTGAAAAGGGATCTGATGATGTGGTAATCAGTTATGTAAGCTCTGAAGCCAAACAAATAAAATTTGTAAATAATGAAATTGTTAAAACTGGAACCGAATATTTAAGATCATTGAATGTATTTGCAAGCCTGAAAAAAAGACTGATTTCAACTACTTTGAAAGATATTACAAAGAAATCTGCTGATAACCTTGTTGATAACATTCTAAATTTTTCAAAGAATATAAGAGCGAAGGATGATTATTATGGTATTGCGAAAGGTCCTTTTAAATATAAAAAAATAGAAGATTTATANGAGAAGNACTATGACGATATTGACATGGTTGATTTAACTGTTAAAGGAATTAATGCTTCTTTAGAAAATGCTAAAAGAGCATCCGGGATATTAGAAGGGAGCAATGCAAAGATTTATTTAACAACATCCAATAATGTTGAACTTGAATATGAAGGAACACATCTTTATTTTTCAATTAGAGCTTTTTATGACAAGGAAAGCTCAGGGCATAAGACAGTATCTGGCAGAACATTAAAAAAATTTAATGTTGAAAAAGCCGGGCTAGAGGCTGGGAAAGTTGCTAAAGATGCTAAAAACCCAATAGAAGGAAAGCCCGGAAGGTATGATGTTATACTAGATCCTTTGGCTTCTGCGCCATTGTTTGATGCTATTGGAAATTCCTCTTCTATATTCAATGTTGAAACAGGCACTAGTTTTTTCGGAAATAGATTAAACAAGAAAGTCGCAGACAGCGGCTTTACTATGTATGATGATCCGACCTATCCTGATGGATTAAATTCAATTCCATTTGATAGTGAAGGCTATCCTACAATAAAAAATACAGTGATAAAAAATGGAGTTTTTAAGACTTACCTGCATAATACATCAACAGCAAAAAAATATAATACCAAGAATACCGGAAATGCAGGCCTGATTGCTCCTGAACCTACTAATATTCTTATTGATAAAGGTAGAAAAACAAGAGAGGAATTGATAAAAAATGTTAAAAATGGATTATACATAACTAATGTGTGGTATACAAGATTTACAAATTATGCCACTGGAGATTTTTCTACAATTCCAAGAGATGGGATATTTTTAATAAAAAAAGGAAACATTGAAGGATCTATAAAAAACATCAGAATCAGCGAAAACATGCTAAACATCCTGAATAATCTAAAGGAAAAAGCAAATGATATCCAGCAAATAAGGAGCTGGGAAGCTGAGATTCCTGTCATTATCCCAAGTATTCTGGTAAAGAACATGCGCATTACAGGGCCTGTTCTATAATGTTTTACAGAAGCATTTTTAACGTGAAGATAATAATGTGCTATTCTAGATATTTCAAAGAGAAACTTATATAAATTAAGCTTGGCAAATATATTATATGGGTATAATTACAACCATAAAAGAATTAGAGAGATTAAGAGAAATTATTGATGTTCTTTTTGAACAGGAATTTGGCTATTTTATAGATAAACTGCAATTAAGAACGCATCTATTATTCCATAAAAGGATTGACAGGAAAAGATTTACGAAAGAATATGATGCAAGCAGCATGCCTGTAAGATTAAGGATTTCAATGGAAAAACTCGGAGGGGGTTTTGTCAAGCTTGGGCAATTACTGAGCTTAAGGCCTGACCTAATATCAAAAGAATATGTTGACGAGTTCTCCAAGCTGCAGGATAATGTTGAGGAAATTCCTTATGAAGATGTTGTTAATGTCATTGAAAGTGAATATGGGAAAAAATTAAGCGATGTTTTTCTAAAGTTTGAGAGGATAGCTGTGGCTTCTGCTTCTGTAAGCCAGGTTCATAAGGCTTGGCTGAAAAATGGGAAAAAAGTAGCGGTTAAAGTGCAGAGACCAAACATGGAGAGAATATTTGAGCAGGATATTGCGCTGCTAAATCATTTAACGAATATTATCGAGAAGCATTATCCTGAAATCGGCCTTAATTTCCACAGGATAGTAGAGGAATTTGAAAGCTACAGCAAAAGAGAGCTAGATTTCAATACTGAAGCAAGAAATATTGACATATTTTATAACAACTTCAAAGATGACAGGAAGGTTGTTATACCAAGGGTTTACAAAGAATTTACTGCAAAGAGGGTACTTGTCATGGATTTTATAGATGGTGACAAGCTATCTGATATCAGAGACGACATAAACTTCAGGAGATATAAGAAAAATCTTGTAAGTATGGTTGTAGATTCCTTTTTGCAGCAAGTCCTGGTTTATAGTACTTTTCATGCTGACCTGCATCCTGGAAATATAATGTCTGTAAAAAATCATCAGGTTGCCCTGTTAGATTTCGGCATTATCGGGCATATCAGCCATGACTCTAAAGAAAAGATAGAGAATCTTTTTCTGGGCCTGACAACTGGAAACAGAGTTATCCTGGCCAATTCCCTTATCGAACTTGGATTTGTTGATACTGATATAAACATAAATGAATTTAAGAATGACCTAAGTGAAAGGCTAAATGTTTATTATGATTCTGAACTGAAAACCATCAATATCAGCAATGTCCTATATGACCTGCTTGAACTGACAAAGAAGTATAATATCAGACTCCCATCTTCTTTTATATTGCTTATCAAGGCTGTTATAACAACTGAAGGGTTTGCAAAAGAGTTCTATCCTGAATATAACTATCTTAACTCCTGGAAAAAACATGCAAAAAGAATAATAAGAAAAAGAAAAAGACCTGATTACATATTAAAATCATTCAGGGACAATGCAATTGATTTCAGAAATTTTTTTGTCAATCTTCCCGACAATATCAAAAATGTGATTAATTCAAGATCCAACCATAAGATAAAACTAGATCAGGGGGACATAAAGAATATTGAGAACAGCCTTAACAGAACAATTACAAGGATAGCATATGGAATAATAATCGCTGCTCTGATAATCGGCTCTACAATCCTGTCTGTTAAAGAAACAAAATACATGATTTATGGTTTTCCATTGATTTCAGCAATCTTTTTAATCTCTGCAATTATATTATTTTTAATACTTATAATTTCAAGAAAGGAGGTGTAAAATGACCAGATACCTGAAGAGAGGGATTTCTCTTGGATTAGCTCTGGGAAATCTCACAAAGAAAAAGGCCAAAAGCATAATCAAGAGGGCAATTGCCAAGAGTGATGTAAACAAAAAAAAGGCGTCAGAGCTAGCAAAAGTATTGTTTAAGGAAACATTAGCTGAGCAGAAAAGAATCAGAAAGGCTTTGCAGAATGAGGCAAAATCTGAACTGAAAAAAGCCCTAAGAGCTTCTAGGAAAGAAGTTGAAAGGCTGAACAAAAAGATAAAGACATTCAGCAAAAGAAACAAGGCAAAGAGGAAGCATAGAAAATAGTGCTATCTTAAAACAATAAAAATTATTAATCCCAGCAAAAAGCCAGACACAGCATCTACAAAATAATGCTGCTTTATATAGAAGGTTGATATGGCTGTTAAGAAGTAAAATGGTAGCAGCAGCAATGCATATGTCTTATACCAGAAAAAATACAGGGAGAGAAACGCAATTGTTATCATTGAGATATGCATGCTCGGGAATGTGTTAAATGGCTCATCAATCTTATAGTATAACAATGTTAGCTTGTTAAAGAACCCTTTGTCACTTATTTCTGGTCTTTCTATGTATACTGGAAAGGCCAGGAAGAACAAGTTATGGACTATTGTAGCAACGATGTACATTTCTGTTATTTTTATTATCAAGATTACATTATTAAAAAATATATAATACAGGATTAGAACCTCTATAAAATATAATGAGTAAAACACAGAGAATTTCGTGTTGAGCTTTATCTTGCTGTCTATTTTATGATTTATTCTATAGAACCTCCTTCTTTTTATTTTATTTGTTACTAAGTACATACTCCAAAATAACAAAAACAAGGCAAAGTAAATTATTTGTACGGCATATTTCATTTTATAATGTTCAAAATTTCTTTTTGGATTTTAAATTTATCCTGATCTGTAAAATATATATGGGTTGAATTTTCCAGCCTTATCAATTTTTTGTCATTGGATTTTATTAAACTGTATATAATGTCAGCGCTTGATGGATCAACTAAAGAATCTTTATCAGACTGTATGATAAGTATCGTTTCATTTACCTTATCCAGGTCAGTATCTGTATAATGTATTAAATCCAGTATATCATAAACACTTTTTACAGGTATTATTGAATATATTCTATATTCTTCACTTAAAGTCATGTCATCATCTGCTAAAAAAATATTTTTTATGAAGTATTTTTGTGTGAAATAAACAACCGGAGCTGCATAGATGATATTTGTTTTAAGATTGTATGGTGCATTTATTATTATTAAACCATTAATATCATATTTTTTTGCCAAGTTCAATCCGAGATCAGCGCCCATTGAAACTCCAACAACATAAACATCTTTGGATGTATTTCTTAGCATTAAATATGATTCTTCGCTTTTATTCTGCCAATCTCTCCATGAATATTTTTCCATATCAAATGCAGAGGTTCCATGCCCGGGAAGCAGTGGTGCATAGACATTATAATCATTTTCAGAAAAAAAATCTGCTAGTTCTTTCATACTATATGGGTTTGCTGCGAATCCATGCAATAGCAGCACTGATTTTGTGGAATTTTTATAGATACTAATTGGCTCTGCTCCTTTTATAATTCCCTTATCACGTTCAAGCTTACTATCGATACTCTCAGCTGCCAAAAGACTTGCAATTCTTGCCAACAATATCAGTACTATCAAGACTAAGATCAGATCAATAATTTTTTTATATTTCATTAGTTTTGTATTTTTTTATTATTTCCGACGCTGTTTTTCCATCAACCTTGTTCTTGAATTTTGACATTATAATCCCCATTAATGCACCAAAAGGAAGGCCCTTATTCTGCTCTATCACTGAAACTATTTCTTTCTCCAGGTCTTTTGTATCAATTACAGCATATTTCTCAAGATCTAATTTTTTGTTTTTCACAAAGTCAAGTATTATATCAATTATTGAATTTCTGCTTATTTTTCCGCTGTTTAATGATTCTATGATAGATTCAAAAGTTTTATCATCTACATATGCATTTATGTCAAATTTTGCTGAGATCTCTTTTGGAATTTCAACCAAAATATGTGCTATTAAACCATGTGTTAAATTTTTGTATTTATTAGCATAATCTTGGAATAAATCTGATTTATTTTCTTTTATTAAGGCATTTGCCAGTTCATTACTTAAGCTATATTCAGATTCTAATCTTTCAGACTTGTCTTTTATGAGCTCAGGAATTTTAATTTTATCTATCTGTTCATTTGTTATTAAAATAATAGGAAGATCTGTTTCAGGATATATTCTTGATGCGCCAGGCAATGGTCTGAGATAAGTGCTTGTTAGATCTGGATTTATTTTTCTTACACCAGGCTCGATTTTTTTCCCTTGTTTCATTAAAGACAACTGCCTTTCTATCTCATTTTCTATTATTTTTGGGATATGTCTTAAGTCTTGCACACCTTTCAACTCAATCCTTGCTCCATTTTTTATTGAGAGATTAATGTCCTGCCTTATTGTGCCTATTCCAGATTTAAATTTACCAGTTGATTTTAATATCATTCCAAGAAATCCTGCGACTTCTTTTGCTTGTTCTGGTGTTTTTATATCTGGGGCTGTTGCTATCTCTATCATAGAAGTTCCAAGTCTGTCCAATCGATACCTAACATTATTCTCTGTTTCATCTATCTTCCTTGCTGCATCTTCTTCAAGTATTATGGTATCTATCTTAATATCGTCTCCATTTATTATTACGCTTCCATCCATTCCGATTAAGATTGTTCTCTGAAATCCGGATGTATTAGAATAATCCAGAACCTGTTTTCTCATAACTTCTGTTACATTAAGGATGTGTGCATTTATCATTTTTGAGATCTGCAAAACAGCATTTAATGCATCTTTGTTTATTCCTAATGGTGGAGATTCATCTATTTCTAATTCACAGGTATTACTGTAATGACCTTCATAAACTGCAAACTTGCCTTTAGATAATTCATATTCTGCAGCTATATCTTTTTCACCTAGCTCTGATATTATAGGCCTTAATATTCTTTCAATTAAGAAATCTGGCTTGTCTTCTGTCAATGTTGACCGGCATCTGCAGAATAACTTATCAGTATCTATCTGCCGGTGTATCTCTAATCCAATTTTTAAACCCAGCTCTTTATAATCTATATTTTCCATGCTAAACTATTTTTTATAATTTTGTACATCCTGTAATTTACGTTTAATATTTTCAATAATCAACAAATTCATGCGGTAATATCCTCTCATTAATCTCGCTTCTTAAGTTTTCTAAAAATAAACTCTTTGCCTGTTCCCTTGAGTAATTGCTTAACAGAAAAGCTAATTTTATGAATGCTGTTTCCGTTGTCATATCCTTTCCCGGAATAACACCAATATCCAACAATTCTCTCTGGGGGCTGTAAATATTCATATTAACCCTGCCATATAAGCATTGGCTTGTTAGTATAACAATGCAGCCTTTTTTTATCAGTTTTTTAATTTCATTCTTATTTTTTTCATTTATTCTAGAAATATTATCAAAGGCTGTTGACTGAAAATGTCCCAAACCTGTTCCTTCAAGTATCAAACCTTTATATCCTTTGAAGCAAGAGATATTTTCAGGATATATGTTTGTATGGCTTTTTAATATTCCGACTTTTAAATTATCTTTAAAGTATTTAACATTAAATGTTTTTTTTTCATTGTAATCTGAGTTATAATCTTCTGTTAAAAACTCAATTTTATTTTCCGAATAAATAACACGGGCTATTGCTATGGTGTTTATTGGCTTGAATGCGTCCCTTCTTGAAGTATGGATTTTTTTTGTTTTCGTTCCCGGCAATATCAAACAGGAATTGTCTGACATGTTTTCATGCATGCATATTGCAACTCCCTTAAAATCAGATTTAGCAATGAAACATGCAGCGCATATTATGTTAATAAAAGAATCTGAACTTCCTCTGTCAGAGCTTCTCTGGCTTCCTACCAAGATTACAGGCACTGGAATATTTTCCAGCATAAAAGATAATGCTGCACCCGTATAATGCATTGTATCTGTGCCATGAGGAATTATTATTCCTTTTATGTTTTTATTCTTTTTCAGTTCGCTTTCAATGGATTTTGCAATTAAATTATAATGGCCAAAACGCATTGATTCTGACATTACACTGGCAATATCTTTGTAGGAGATGTTAGCAATATCTTTTAACTCTGGAATATTTTGCAGCAATTCCTCTGCTGATATCTTTGCTGAAACTGCTCCTGTTTTATAATCAACTTTACTAACTATTGTGCCACCAACTTTTAGTATTGAAATAAAAGGAAGATCTTTTTTATAAGCCAGTAAACTGGATTTTTTATGATTTTTTTTTTGATTTTTTTTCAGCTTATTTTTTTGTATTAACTCTATTGATTTAATGCCTTTTTTTATTATGCCTAGATTGTAACCTGAATCTTGCTTTAATATGATGATTTCTTTGTTGTAGGAATCGATATATGCGCCCTTATATGTTTTGTCTGTTGTAATTACTTTTACAATATCACCAAACTCTACTTTTTTCATGTTTATTTAGATATTCCATTAATATAAAAACCTTTTTGAAAATACTCTTACATTGCCTTGATTTTAGAAAAAACAGTATGTATATTGAAAGAAATATATTTTTCTCTTTGATAACCTTTAAATATAACCTCTCATATAAAAAACATAATCAAGAAAAAGATTTGAAATTGTTAGATTTTTTCTTGGGCAGTTAAAATCTAACTTGGGTAGCTGAAATCTTAACGAGCTAAACATTGGGCGTGTTTAGACGTAATAATACGATTTCTTAAGAGGGATATATACAATAGTAGTATATAAATATTGCTATACTAAGATATATACCTTAATGAATAATAAAAATAAACCAAAAGGGGGAACAAAAATGGAGTTCATTGTGCAAAGCGCTCTGGAAGGCTCGAAAAACAATAAATTTGCAGATGTTGAGATTGGGAAAGCTAATATTAAAGTTATAGGTGTTGGCGGTGGCGGAACAAACGCTACTTCTTGGCTATATAAGAAAGGTATTAAAGGTGCCGAGATTTTCGCTGTAAACACTGACAAACAGCATTTAGACATATCTGAAGCTGATAACAAATTTTTAATCGGAGCTAATCTTACTAAAGGATTAGGTGCTGGCGGATATCCGAATGTGGGACAAGAAGCTGCCAAAGAAAGTATGCATCAGATAAGGGAAGCTGTTAAGGGATCTGATATGGTTTTTATCTGTGCTGGTATGGGTGGAGGCACAGGAACTGGAGGAGCTCCAGTTGTTGCACAACTAGCAAAAGAAACAGGGTCTATTGTTATAGGAACTGTTACAATGCCATTGGATATTGAAAAAGCAAGAGTCGATAAGGCTGAATTCGGCCTGCAGCAATTGAGAAATGTCTGTGATACAGTCATTGTAATCGACAATAACAGGCTAGTGCAAATTGCAGGAAATTTGCCATTAAGACAGGCTTTTGCAGTTGCCAATGAATTGATAAGCACTATGATCAAAGGTATTGTAGAGACGATAGCTGTTCCTTCGTTGGTTAACTTAGATTATGCAGATGTAAAGGCAATAATGAGTGATGGTGGAGTATCTGTAATTGGTATAGGGGAGAGTGATACTGAAAGAAGAGTGGAAGAAGCTGTAAAAAGAGCTTTAAGCAATCCTCTATTGGATGTGAGTTATGAAGGAGCAACAGGAGCTCTAATCCATATTTCAGGTGGAGAAGACTTAACTTTGGATGAAGTAAGCAAGGTAGGTGAGTTAATTACTGAAGCTCTTGACCCTGATGCACAAGTCATCTGGGGTGCTAGAATCAGTGATGACATGAACAACAAGCTAAGAGTGATGACAATAATCACAGGCGTGAATTCACCTTATGTACTTGGAAAAGTCGACAGAACAAGGCAAAGTAATGAATCCAGAAGGTTAAGCAATGAATTAGGAATTGACATGCTTAAGGCATAAAAGATTACCCCCTTTGATGCCGACTAATGCCTCTTGGCATTAGTTCTTTTTCTTTTTTATTTTATAAATCAGATTGTTAAGAACATACAGAATATATCTAAATTTTAATAATATTGTTTTAGCTGTAACTCGTATTTTTTATTTATTTTTATACTAATGCCTGGACTTTCTTTTTTTTAGTTTATCTTTTATTAATGTAAATATATCCTGTTTCTGCTCCTCTCTTTTGTATTTAATGATTGGGAACAGATTAAGATCGTATTTCCTATTGCCAAATGTATTAAATGATATGAATGTTTCAACAGAATGTCTTTTTCTATGTCNGGGCTTTTCTTTTGTATAGCCTATTGGGATTATTATATATGGNTTAACATTTTCAGGTAACCTTAAATTCCGCCTTACAACATTTTCATCAAACACGCTTATCCAGTTGCTTGCAAGGCCTAAATCAGTGGCTTTTAACAAGATATTTTCTGCTGCTGCTGACACATCTTGTAATGCATAATACTCTGCCCTGTCTTCATAGAACCTTATAACATTTTTTAGGTCACTACACACCACAATCAAAATNGGTGCATCTGCCATCCATAGCTGCTTTAAAGAAGCCTCTGCTATCNCTTTCTTTTTATCTTCATCTGTAACTATTATAAACCGGAAATCCTGNAGGTTCCCTGCAGACGGCGCTTTTGAACCTGATTCCAGTAACATATGCAATAATCTGATAGGCACTTTTTTGTCAATAAAATTCCTGCATGATGCTCTGGTATTTATTGCTGTATCTAAATCCATAGCAATTTAATAAATTAATATGCTTATAATTATTTCTATTGACTTAGTGAAGCCTTGATTATCTTCACTTCTTCTAATGGCCTGTTATCAGCATTTGTCTTGACTTTTGATATTTTATCAGNTATGTCTATGCCTTCTATGACTTTTCCAAAGGCAGGATGCTTTGCATCCAAGAAATTATTATCTGCCACATTAATAAAGAACTGGCTTCCACCTGTATTGGGTCCTGCATTTGCCATTGATATTGTTCCCCTGTTATTTTTATTATGATCTGTGAATTCATCTTTTATTGTGTAACCTGGGCCTCCAAATCCAGTGCCTTTTGGGTCACCACCTTGTATCATAAACCCATCGATGACACGATGGAATATGGTCTTGTCATAAAATCCTTTCTTAACCAAGGATTCAAAATTACCTGTTGTTATTGGCATATCATCATAGAGCTGAATTTTTATTATTCCAATGTTTGTCTCTAACATCACAACCTTTGTTCTGTTTCCCATTTTGTATATTGCTCCCAATGCTCCAAGGATTATTAATATAGTGATAATGAAAAAAATCATTATTTTTTTATTTTTCATTTTTTTAAAAAATCTAATGNTGAGCTGTCCTTTGGATTATTTTACTGTTTTCTTGCTTTTTCTTNAGTATAAATAANAATTTGTGTAATTAAAAAGATATGTTTCAGACTGAACCATGATTATAGTTAGTGGCAAAAGTAAGTTATAATTCTTGAAGGAATTTATTACATACTTCCTTATAGAATGTTTCACCCCAGTTAGATTCTATAACTTATTTATGTCCACAACTATTATACAGATAAAGTTTTAAACAAATAAACATATCTTAGATTATGCTATATTCAGAATTGGTAAAAATCTATCAGGAATTAGAGAGAACAACCAAAAGACTGAAAAAAACAGATATTATTGCAGATTTTATTAAAAATATCAATGAAAAAGAATTAAAGAATGTTATTTATCTGCTGGAGGGTAGGGTTTTTCCTGAATGGGACGAAAGAAAAATAGGATTTTCTACAAGATTAATTATAAAGGCATTATCGCAATGTTCCGGAAGATCAGCAAAAGAAATTGAAAATATATGGAGTAAAAAAGGTGATCTGGGTATTGTTGCAGAGACTGTTTTAGAGAAAAGAGCACAGTCAACATTAACTAAAAGAAAATTGGATGCTGAAGAAGTAATAAGAAATATAAGAAAATTATCTGAATTAGAAGGAAAAGGGACAGTAGCAAGAAAACTATCTTATATTACTGAATTATTGTTTAATTCTAATGCGGTAGAAGCAAAGTATATTGTTAAGACTATTTTAGAGGAGTTGAGAGTTGGAACTGCTTCAGGCATTATGAGGGATTCTATAGCAAAGGCATTTAATCAAGATGTCAGGAATGTTGAGAAAACTGGTGATTTGTTAGTTGATTATGGTGAAGTTGCTTTATTATCTAAAGAGAATAAATTAAAGGATATTTCTTTAAAACCTGGAAGACCATTAAAATTAATGCTGGCTTTATTAGCAAAAGATATCCCTGAAACTTTTGAAAATCTTGGAAAACTATTAGTATGTGAAGAAAAATTAGATGGTTTTCGTCTTGAAATTCATAAGTATAATGGTAATATCAGATTATTTACAAGAAACATGGAAGATGTTACAAAACAGTTTCCTGATATTGTTGATGCTGTTAAAAAAAATGTTGATGGTAAGAATTTTATTATAGATTGCGAAGCTGTTGGTTTTAATAATAAAACAAGAAGGTATATGCCTTTCCAGAATATTTCTCAAAGAATTAAAAGAAAATACGATATTGATAATATCATTAAAGAATTGCCAATTGAATTAAATATCTTTGATATTATTTTCTATAATGATACAAATTTAATGGATGAAACCTTAAGAGAAAGAAGAGCTTTATTAGAAAAGATTGTTCACCAAATTCCCAGAAAGATTGTTTTAACTAAGAGATTAGTTACAGATTCCTTGGAAAAGGCTGAAGAATTTTATAAAAAATGCCTGAATGAAGGTTTAGAAGGTATTATGATAAAGAATTTAGAATCTATTTATAGACCGGGAAGATATGTAAACGGATGGATGAAACTGAAAAATATTCTTGAGCCTGTAGATGCTGTTATTGTTGGCGCGATTTATGGAAATGGGAAGAGAGCTAAATGGTTATCAAGTTATGTTATTGCCTGCCAGAGTGAAGGTAAATTTTTGGATATTGGAAAAGTAAGCACTGGTGTAAAGGAAAAAACTGAAGGTTTAACATACAAAAAATTAACTGAATTGTTAAAACCTTTAATTATTGAACAAAAAGGAAAAGAGGTTATTGTTAAGCCAAAGATAATTATTGAAGTGGGTTATGAGGAAATACAGAAGAGTCCTAGTTATTCCAGTGGATTTGCATTACGTTTTCCGAAATTTTTAGGTCTCAGATATGATAAACCTTTAAATGAAATAAGCGATATTAATTTAATTAAAAAAATCTATAATTCCCAGCGTGGTAAAAAATAAGACTGAAATCAAAATTGTATCTTAAATTTTATGATCTATAATTTTGATTTTTAGATTAAACAAGATTTATAAACCTTAAAAAAAGAGAAATAAAAACTTTTTTATTAATCTTTATCTGTATCACAATATTGCAACTGAAAGATAGCAATCTTTATATACTAGATTTGTTTTATCTATCCAATAATAAAAATCTTTAAAAAGATTAAAAAAGAAAAAGGGTGATACCTAGGAGGTAGGTTTTAGAATGATTGTAAAAGACGAGTTTTTAAGTAAATTAAGGCAGTTCTTTGCTTTAAACCTGTATGAAGTTAAAATTTGGACTGCATTGCTTTCTCGAGGNGTTTCTACTGCAGGCGAGTTATCTGATATCGGAAATGTCCCTAGATCAAGAGCGTATGATATTCTTGAATCTCTAGAGAAAAAAGGTTTTGTTGTTATGAAGCTTGGCAAGCCAATCAAATACATTGCTGTTGAACCAAAAGAAGTTGTTGAGAGAGCAAAGAAATTAATGTGGGAAAATGCAGGAGAATCTGTCAAAAGACTGGATGAGCTAAAAGGAACCGATGTCTTAAAGGAACTAGACTTGCTGCATAAACAAGGCATTGAATTTATTGAACCTACTGATTTGTCCGGAGCTATAAGAGGCAGGCATAATATCTATTCACATCTTGAAACAATGCTAAAAAATGCAGAGAAGAATGTTACTATCATGACGACTAGCAAAGGTCTGTTGAGGAAAATGGACTCTTTAAAGCCTACTTTTGAGAAACTGAAGAAGAAGAATGTCAAGATAAGAATTGCTGTCCCTATAACAAAAGAGAACATTGATCTCCTGAAAGATGTTTCGAAATTTGCTGAAGTCAGGAATTCGACGAAATTAAATGCAAGATTCGCTCTGATTGACGGAAAAGAACTGATGTTTATGGTCATGCATGATGACAATGTTCATCCAAGCTATGACATAGGCATCTGGGTAAACACACCTTATTTTGCATCAGCTTTGGAGAGCATCTTTGATTTGGCTTGGAAGGATATGCAGCCTGCTGAAAAAGCAGTCAAATAATCTTCCAGAATTATTTTTTTATCTTTTATCAATTTTTTATTTTTATAAAATAATACATGTCGATGCCACTGAGATAAATATTAATATACATCATGTTATCTGAACTAATTTTTCTTTCTTTTTGTTATAGCTAAGATACAGTCCAGTTAATTTCCTGCTTCTGTAATCAATCACCTCAGAGTCAATTTGTTTTAGTTTGCGTGCCTCTGTGCCNGGTCTTGATGAAAATCTAGATATGTTTATAACCTCTGGTTTTATTTCTTTAACCATATCTAAGGTCATATTGAAATCATGGTTTGTTTCTGTAGGAAATCCAACTATGATATCTGTTGCTATTGTAATTTCCGAAATTTCTTTCCTGAATTTTTTTGTTATATAAACAAAGTCCTCTAATGAATGCGGCCTTTTCATGTCTTTAAGCACTTTATTCGAGCCTGACTGAACAGGTATATGAATGAACTTCATTATTTTTTTATTCCTGTAAACTTTTATCAGTTCTGAAAGTATCTTCTTGACATGCCAAGGGTTGGCCATGCCAACGCGGATCTTGAAATTTCCATCTACTGTTATCAATTCTTTTAACAATTCAGTCAGATTTGTCTTAATATCAAATCCATAACATCCATTATCCTGGCTTGTAATATAGATTGTACTACAATTATCTTCGATAGCGTGCANCAATTCTCTCTTTATATCACCTATCCTATAAGATACAAGATTTCCGTGGGCAATTTTAGTGGCGCAGAATGAACAGNCAGAAAGGCATCCATTTGATATCTTTATTATCCTAACAGATTCNCCTGGNGAATGTCCTGCTGCCAAAAATATTTTCTTGTCTGAATTTCTGATTATATTTTTATGGCCTTCTCTAATATCGTCAATTAAATCTGTGACTTTATCTATAGAGCCTGGATCCAACATACCTGCAAAATCCGGCATTATCTTTTTTATTCTTTCAGGATTTACTTTGGTCAGACATCCTGCTATTATAATTTTCTTGCCTAGTTTTGACAGATCCTTAAGCCTATGGATTGTTTTTTCTTCTGTTTTATGTTTTACAGCACATGTATTGACAAGCAGATAATCAGCCTCTTTTTCATTATCAGTAATCCTATATCCATTTTTTTCCAGCAGATTAACTATTATCTGCGAATCTGCCCTGTTTGATGCACATCCATATGTCTCTATATATACAATTCTATTTTTCATGGATTTTCCTTTGTTCATTAGCAGAAGTATTTTAATTTTTTGTCTATATCTTCTTGTGAAAGATTTATCAATGGTCTTAGTGCCATCTTCCTGTAATTTCTTTCCTTGAAATTTTTCAACGTGCCTGCATCGACAACAGCATAAGAATAATCACTATAATGTTTTACTTCTTTTATTTTTGTCCCGGATGAAAAAATTTCTAGTTTCTTGTAACTTATCTTTTTATCCCTTATAATTTCTAATGAGCATCCTCTTTTTAGCATCATTATGCCGGCTAATATTGAATTCTTGTTATCGAGGATTAATGTACACAGACCTGAGACTCCCACGGGCAAGCCTCCGAAACATTCTATCGTGTCTTTTTTATCATCAAACAAATATGCTTTCTTATTTAATATTTCAATAAAGATATCCTGTTCAGCATTCTTAAGATTGACCTTCAATTTCAGTTTTTTTACTACAAAATCACCGACGATTTCATTTATTTCTTGTGAACTTAAAGCGATATCCTTTGACAATCTCTTTGTTGTTATCCTGAATGTTTTTCCTTTCTTGCATAATTTTAGCACTTCTTTTTTTATCTTTTTCAGGTCCAGATCAATTTCTTTTGCATAACTATATGATGTTATCCCAAAAACATGTTTTAGATCCGGAACTTTTTTGTCTACCTTAAGAAGTATTCTTGCCCTTAAATTTTTTATGTCATATTCTATATTATTTTTTTTAAGAAGGAATTTTATGTTCTTGATAAATCTGTCTTCAAAAAAGCTTTTGTTCAGGCCTTTTAACCATATTTCCCCGTATCTTAAAACAATTGTAGGCATATTACTTGATTCTTGTCTGCTGTGTGAACATGTCTATAGGATTTATAAATCTAAAACAGATAAATTTATAAATACTTTATCTTAATTATGATAAGAAAAAATGAATTATGATATTGGTGATAGTTTATGTATTCTTGTATTTTTTGATAAAAGTCTAAATGAGGAAAAATAATAACAAAAAATGATTGATTTCTATAACAGTTTAGAGGAACTAAGAGGGAAATCTCTAAAAGATAAACCCTTTTTGTTCAGCATTACAGTCGGCAACAGGATTCCAAAAAACTATTTCTGGACAAGCGGCACTGGAGAAAGTGACATCACAATCCATGCAGGTTCATATCATCTGGCATTAAAGGAGGCAGGGATTGAATGCTTTAATATAATGTCATACTCATCCATAATGCCCGGCATGGCCAAAGAGATTGAAAAGCCGGTAGTATATACCCATGGAGCTGTTCTGGAAGCAATCACAGCTACGGCTGATGCAAAAAAAGGTGAAAGGGCAACTGCAGGGATTATAGTGGGGTGGCTGTATAATAAAAAGACAGATATGCGCTATGGTGGATTAGTTTGCGAGTATCATGGACCTTTTTTAGAAGAGGAAGCTAAGTCATCATTAGGCATGAGCTTAGAAGAGCTTTATTCAAATGGATTTGAGGAAGATTATGAGCTCAGAGACATTAAAGTCTTTATCAGATCTATAATACCGAAAAAGAATTTTGGAACAGCCTTGGTTGCAATAGGATTTACAGACTATGTTTTCCCAGTGAATGAAGTTTCAGAAAATGGATTCATCAAGAGAGAATCAGAAACATAAATCTTATAATCTTAATTCTATAATGATATTTATAATAATATTAAGGCATAATAACAAAATATGACAATGAAAAAAGTAAACCAGATAAAGATTGGCCGGAATGTTACTGTAAATGATCTTGTCAAGAAATTTTCTGAGATTGGTGTAATGGGTGCTGGAAATCTTGGAAAGAGCGCTGATATTCTGGAGATGATGATTAAGGATAAAGACTGCAAGGTATTTCTTGGAATTGCCGGAGCAATGGTGCCTGGAGGAATGCAGAATGTCATCATTGATATCATCGATAACAAATATGCTGATGTTATCGTGACAACAGGGGCTATCCTGACCCATGATTTAGTTGAAGGCCTTGGATTTGATCATCTGCAGGGGCATAGCTCTTTGAATGATGCTGAATTATACAAAAAAGGACTTGTGAGGATGTATGATTCTTTAATGAAAAGCTCTGCTTATATTGTGCTGGAGAAATTTTTTGACAAGAATTTCAATAAACTAAAAGAAGCGAAGAACATAAGAGAATTCCTGAGTATACTGGGAAAAAATGCACCGAAGAACACGATATTAAATGCATGTTACAGGAATAATATCCCATTGTTCTGCCCTGCAATTTCAGATTCTGGAATCGGTCTTATGATATGGGGCAAGATAGCTAGAGGCATGAAGATAAATATAGATACATTTGATGATATGAAAGAAATCCTTGATATTGCCTGGACATCAAAGAGCTCTGGAGTTTTCTATATAGGGGGTGGAGTTCCAAAAAATTACATACAACAGTCAATGCAGTTCTCAAAAAAGGCCAAGTATGGTGTTCAGATAACTGTAGATGTCCCTGAATATGGTGGTAGTTCAGGTGCTTCTTTGAGAGAAGGAGTTTCTTGGGGTAAATTAGAGGATAAAGCAAGATATGTTGACCTGAAATGCGATGCAACAATTGCCCTGCCAATCCTGATAAGTGCATTAAAAGACAGGTTGGGAAATATTTAAAAAAGAACCTTACTTATCTTTTTAGGGGGTGCTTTATGAAAAAAAAGAACGATATAAAAAAAATGCCTGCGAGCAATGATTCAAAAACATGTGGTTGCGGCTCCAAGATGCGAAGTAATGATTGCTGTAATGGATAAACATCAAAAAAAATCTTATAGCAAATTCTTTATTTTTTTATATATTTTTAATTTCGTTAATTTTATAATATCCTTCTTTTAACATTATAGCATGGCTAAATGTGATTTATGCGGAAACAAATTGGATATGATATTTCTTAACAAGATTATGGGGACATATGTCAAGGTTAACAGAAAAACAAGAACAGTCTGCAGTAACTGTCAAAGCAAATTCTCTATTGACGAGCTAAAAGAGAAAATAAAATAAAGATAAATTTCTTTCGATCATATTGTATGGCAGACATCATCATTCACCTTTATAGATGTAGAACCATTTTAATTTAAATTTCTTAAATCAACAGTTAGTGATTATACTGAAGTTTCTTTAGGATTTTTATAAAATCACTAGAATTCATTTCTATAAATCCAGTTTTTGCATATCTTTTCCAAGCCTTTTCTGTCCTTTTAGCAAATATCAAATCTTCTTTTAAATTTTCATTAAAATCTTTGATGCTTTTTAGAATTAATTGCTTCTCATTTTTAATAATTATGAACTTTTCATCTTCTTTAAATTCTTTTCTCATTTCGTTAGGCATCACAACTTGTCCTTTAGAACTCATTTTAGTTTTATGGTATTGTTCTGTACTTTGTGTTTATCAAAGACCATTCTATCAATAACAATGTTATTGCGGTTATTAGGAAGGGCATTGTGAGATTCTTGCTTATCCTTGTTACAGTCAGGTTAGCTATTTCCTTATAAGCCTGGTCCAATGTCTTCTGGTCTGTTGCCTTGTAATACTTTCCATCTGTGCTTGTTGCAATCTCTGTGAGGCCTTTTTCATCTAGTTTGAGGACTGCATTTGTTATGTTCTTGTTTGTTATGTTTATTTCGAATAACTGGCCGCCTTCTTCTGTGCCTATGCCTATTGTGTCTATTATAACCCTATTTGTATTTGCGTAATCAATTGCGTTATTTGCCTCTGGCCCTATATTTCCCTGGCCATCTGTCAATATGATTATGACTCTCTGCTTCTCGGTCTTTAACAACAAATTTGTTGATGTTATTATTGCTCCTCCAAGATCTGTTCCTCCCAGAGGTCTTACAGAAATGTCTTTTATCTTTTCCCTCAGAACATCCATATCATTTGTCAATTCCTGCTCTACTGTTGATATTCCTGTAAAAGAGACTATGCCTACCTGGTTGTTTGATGAAACAAACTCGAGAAAATTTGTTGCTGCTGATTTCGCTGCCTCCAGCCTGTTGGGTTTCAAGTCCTGAACCAGCATACTATTACTGTTGTCTATGGCAATGACAAAATCAAAATCTGTTCCCTGACCCTGGTACCATAATGTTGTTCCAGCTACAGAGAGTATTATCAGGAAAAATATCAAGAGCCTTATGATAAGCAAAGAAAAATTCTTTGACAGGACCTGATTTCCTGTTGCCTTTGAGATAGCTGCAAAGTTTGAGAATTTTACTGCTCTCCTGCTAACTGCCTTTAATGTCAGGAAATGTATAAAAACCAGAGCAGGTATTGCTATCAGGAACCATAAAAATACTGGACGAGCAAAGACAAGATTTGCCATTTTATTTCTTGTATGCCCTCTTTCTGAAAAATGTCATTAGCGGTTTTATAAATGACTCATTAGTTTCAATCATGAAAATATCTTCATTCAGAATCAGGAATTTTTCTTTTACCTCATCTATCTGCTTTTTTACCAAAGCTTCATATGTTTTCTTTATCAGTTCCGGTTCTATAAGCAACTGCTTGTCAGAATAAGGATCCTGGATTACTACCTGGCCGACATCTTTCGGCAATGTCAAATCCCTCGGATCCTTGATCATTATTCCTATGATCTCGAATTTAGCTGACATGAACTTAAGATATTTCTCCCATGTGTCATTGAAGTTTATAAAATCCGAGACCAGAATCACTACTGAGTTTTCCTTTAATGTTGTTAATACATATTTTGCTGCCTGTGTGATATCTAATCTCCCGCCGTAAAATCCAGGATTTGTTAGTATCTTTGATATTGCATAATATTGCTGCCTTCCCCTGTTTGGATATAATTTTGCGGTTATTCTGTCTGTAAATAATACCATGCCTGTATTGTCTCCTGCTTCCAGCATTGTATAGGATAATGATGCAACTAGCTCAGCTGCATATTCTGCTTTCAATTTGTCTGTGGAGCCGAACAGCATACTATCGCTGACATCAAACAAAAATATTATGTTCAGATTTCTTTCTTCTATGTATTCCCTTACAAGAACATCTCCAGTCCTTGCTGTAGCTTTCCAGTCAATCAGGGAAGCATCGTCTGTTGTTGAATAAGGCCTGTAACCTGCAAATTCCAAACCTCTTCCCTTGAATACGCTTTTATATGCTCCTACTGTCGTTGATGTCAACAGGCCTTTTTTCACGAAAGGTATTTTTCTAAGTACAGGCAATANGTCTATGTTTAATGATTTTACTGGCATTTTTTTATTGAAGATTTTTTTGTTTAAGGAACAGGAACTTTTGCAAGAACCTCATCCACTATTTTATCTGTATCAATGTTTTCTGCCTGCCCTTCATAATTTAGCAATATTCTATGTCTTAGTATATCGTGAGCTATTGTTTTTACATGATGTGGTGTTACAAAAGAGCTTCCTTTCATCAATGCCTCTGCCTTGCTTGCTATGAATAATCCAATTGACCCTCTTGGAGATGCACCATAATCTATATATTTGCCCATTGGGATATTGTACTTTGAAGGTGTTCTTGTGGCATCAATAATTCTTACAATATATTTTTCCACTTCAGGGCTTAGATAAATATTCCTCACTTTTGACTGTAATCCCAAGATCTCTTGAGGATTTGTAATCCCTCTTATGTTGAATGACTTAAAATCCTGCAGGGTCATATTCCTTCTTAAGATTTCATTCTCCTCTTCGACTTCCGGATAGCCTATTTTTAGCTTGAATAGAAACCTGTCAATCTGGGCTTCTGGCAATGAATAAACACCTGCCTGCTCCAATGGATTTTGTGTTGCCATGACAAAAAAAGGCAATGGCAATGGGTAAGTTGTCCTGCCTATTGTTACCTGCTTCTCCTGCATTGCTTCTAACAGAGCTGACTGAACTTTAGGTGGGCTTCTGTTTATTTCATCTGCAAGAATAAAATTTGCAAATACAGGGCCTTTTATGACACTGAATTCCTCTTTTTCCTTGTTATATATTGTTAATCCTGTAATATCTGTAGGCAGAAGGTCTGCTGTGAATTGTACTCTTGAAGAAGAGCATCCTGTTATATTGGCCAATGTTTTTACTATAAGTGTCTTTGCTATTCCTGGAACACCTTCTACCAAACAATGCCCATCTGCTAAAATTGCCCTTAATATTCCATTTATTACTGTGTCCTGACCGACTATTGATTTGTGGGCTTCTTTTCTTATGTTGGTGAATATTGCACTAACAGCACTTAATTTTTTGTCAGGCTTATTCAATATTTTATGTTTTGATCCTGAAACTTTTCTCTTTTGCCTGTTACTATGCACCTTTTTTTTAACTGTTCTCTTGACCATGCTTTTCACCATCTTTTTTGTAAATTATCTAATGATTTTATAATTCTTAATCTTTTAAATCTTTCCTCTTCTTATCTTTCTTCTCTTGTAATAATTGTATAAGACTGCGAACATGAACAGGAAAGCTACCAGTTCTATGCTCAAAATCATGTAATCTGACACCTGAACTGCTTTCTTTGGAATCTCCAATTCTTTGCCTTTTAATACAAGTAAGTTCTTGCATGCATTGATTGCTGAATCTGTCAACACAAGAGCTTTGTCATAATTCTTGTTTTCAAACTCTTTCTGGGCTTCTGTCAGTAACTCCTTAAGTTCCAGACAGTCAGGGTTATTGTTGAATAAGTCTCTTACAAACACTATCTGCCTGTCTGCATTACCTTTTGCTTCTCCTCCGATTACATCAATAAATATCTTTGCCCTGTCTGAAATATCCGGGTTAGTTACCTGAGCTATAATATCAACATCCAGGGGACCTTCTTCACTTAGATTTGTTGTTATTCTTAATTCCCTTGATTGTTCTTGTCCTGGAGCTAAAAATTGAATGAACGGGTCTGTGAATTCTAATTGGACATTGCTGTTCGGCGATTCTGCTCTCAGATTTATTCCGAATAAGAAAGATTCTCCATTATTTTTTATTGTTATTGGGCTTACTATTGTACCTGACCGCAATACTGATATAGGACCTGGCTGGACAATATTGAGAGATACAAGGCTAACTGAAGTAGATCTGCCTCCGCCTCCACCGCCTCCGCCTCCACTAGGTGTTGAACTTGTCTGAGTGACTGTTGCTGTAGACTCTGCTAACATATAGACTGAGAAATTTGTTATATTGGTCCTTATCTGATGTGTTGTTGTATTAATATATGCAGGCATCATCCTTATGAATGTACAGGAAGATTGTGAATGGCACCTATATATCCTTAGGTTATTTTCTTCGCTTATTACACCAGTCTTGCCTGAATAGTCATATGTAAAATTTACGAAATTATAATCAAACAATGAGCTGTTTATTGTAAGNTCTAACTGGTCTACTGCTCTTGTATCTGTAGGNAATGATAATGTCTCACCAATATCTGTATAATTCAGGATTTCATTCAATGTTTCGTTTACTGTTATGTTATTGAATATTATTGTTATCGGACTTGTTTCTGCTTTTATTCCATATTTTCCTATTGGCAGACCTATAGATGTTATGTTACTTCCAGAGCTTATTATTCTACTATTACACCTGTTCAGCAAGGAGATTGTTGTTATTCCGCTGCCTGTCAGGCTTACATTTCCTGTTCTAACAACCTCATATGTTTCATTTTTTTGGTTTACCTGGTCTGAGATATCTGTGACAGTTGATATTATCTTATATGTTCCGTATAATGTTGAATTTAGTGTGTAGTTAAATATATATGTAAAGCTTGCTAAGTCTGACGCATTGTTATCCTGTGTTAATGTCACTGTTGTTCCGTTGGGCTGATCTATTTGAGTTGTTATTGTTTTTATCAATGTGTCTAAATCAGCTTTTACTGTTATATTGCCTGTTGCATTCTGCGACATTGTGCTTGGATAACTACATACTTCAAGGAATATAGGCCTTAATATTTCTGCCTGCGCTCTTGTTATAAGCATCTGCAAGGATGCGTTGACTGGCTTTACTGTTCCATTGTAGGCAAATGCTATAACTTCTAATGTCCTTGGTGTCAGTGTTGAAGGAACTGTGTAAACTGCTGACCATGTTGAATCCTGACCTGATGAATCGCTTGTTGCTTGTAGAGTGGTGTTCGCTCCGTCATTTTTAATCTGAATCGTAACATTTGTAATGAAATCAGGGTTCTCTATCTTAGACACTGTTATTGTCTGGGATGCTGCAGGCAGCAGCACCTTGTTATTTTCCGGGCCTGATATGTTTATTCTTGCATATATCAATTCTGCCTGCCTTAATACTGTGTAATTGGTGAAATTATAACCATCATATGCATACATTCTCCATTGATATATGCCTGGCTCTAATGAACCATTATATGTGAAGTTAGTCCCATTAATTACTGTCCTGTTGAATTCCAGGATGCTGAAGTTCGTGTAATTTGAAAATTCTATTGTGTAGTTATGGTGTATTTCATTGTCGTCATCGGTAATATTGAACACAAATGTCAGATTGTCAAATATCATCGTTGTTGCATTCCCTGGTGAAATTAAATTTACAACAGGATAATGGTTGTCTATCAATCTTGTTGCTGATGTCAGATTGTTATCATCTGAATCAAAAAATGTTATTGTTGCATTTATTGTCCTGAACCTTGTTGTGTTTTTATTATCTAATGTGCCTGAACATGATGAGCCATTTGCGCATATCACAGATGTCTGATTATATATGTTTATTCCATTTTCGTACCATGATATATTTACACTTAACACCTGCCCTGGATCATTATCTGTCAATATGAATGATATGTTCAGATCAGAGCTGTCAAATGCAGGATTTGGTGTTAAATTAAGACTGCTGATTCTTGGCATGCTGTTTATTATCAATAATTCTGAGGTATTCTGCTCTGTGATTGTTGTATTGTCCCTCATATCTATTACAGCTTTCCATGTCTGTCCTTTTGTTAAATTTCTGTAATCTATTATCTCTTTTACATAAGAATTGTTTGTGAAAGCTATGTTTAATATTGAGTATTGTGATATGTTATTCTTGTATATTGTCATGTTGTATGTCAAGACATCACCTGCATCTGTGTCTGTTGCTATGAATGTAACTGTAAGATTATTAATAGACAGGTTTAAGCCGTTTGTTGAATTTATCTGAGGATAACTTACTGCAAACTCCGGAGGATTATTTGCTGTCAATTCCATTGTTTGGTTTGTCTCTCCATAGATGTTTCTTGATGTTGCGTTTATCTTCATCTGCATGAGCAGCTTTGCTATGTTATATATTGGTGTCTTAAACTGATAAGCAAAAGCTCCTGTTGCTGAATCTGTCTGTGTTGTTATGCCATTGTAATTTATCGTCAAATCTTCCAATAGTGAGGTGTAGTTTGA
>C687J35174_10001233_pt1 | contig 37267 bp, 39 predicted proteins | sample RifCSPhighO2_01_FD_35174 | JGI IMG/M metagenome (IMG submission 35174) | reverse complement strand
CCCCCAACCTACATTCCGCCGGTAACATACACACCCCCCGCCTATACTCCGCCTCCTTACACGGGAGGCGGGACAACCGCTGAAACCGAAGAAACAACTGACATTGCCGGAGCAACAGACGAAGAACCGGTCATGGAAGAACCTGCCTTCAGTGAACCAACTATTGAAGCTAGCAACTTAAACCAAGCGGCTGCGCTTGGCGGAGCCAACGGATGGAATGCATTCTTGTACTGGTTCTGGGCAAATTTGTGGTGGATCCTTCTCTTACTTATCTTGTTGGCATTGGCCTATTATTACTATCGCAAAATGCAACAAAACCAACAGACTCTGCCCCCTCAGCAATAGTATTGACAAAAAGCCGATAAAACGCTAGTGTTTAGTATTAATTCTAATTAAAACCTTATGAAAAAACACAGTCTTATTGTTGGAGTTTTAGCGGCCTGCGTGGTGGTTTCAGCTTTCTTGGTGGCAAATTCTACCGAAACCGGAGCGGCGGCCCCTGCCTGCTATCAATATGCTTCAAAAAGCTGTATCAGCAATGTGGCGTACTGGTATGATTCTTGCAGCAACATCCAGGCGGTCAGCCAGAACTGTAATTTGACCAACCAGGCTTGCCAAAACGGCGCCTGCGTTAATAAGGCCGGGGTGAATTATAATACCACCACCACAACTAACACCAACACAAACACCACTTATAACCAAACTACCAGTTACATAAAAAATTATAGGACCAACTGCTCCGATAATAATATTTACTGGTACGATTCAGCGGGAGCCAGACAGGGAGTTTACCAAAACTGCCAAGATGCCAATACCTGCACCATTGACAGTTGCCAAGACAATTCTTGCAAAAGCCAATTGAAGTGTGATGGTTCAACCTGCGCAGTTAATTCGGCTGACTATATCACTTTTTGCCAAAATAACGTGCAGGGGCAATCTACCACTACCACTAGTGGGGTAGGACAAGCTGATGGGACAATCCAAACCAAAAACCTGGTTATTTCATTTGTCGGCAAAAAGCAAGCCGAAGATACTTCCTGGACAAAAAGTATTGATGTGGCCAATAACGATACGGTTGAATTTTTAATGGTGGTAAAAAACATTTCCGCCAATCCATTAAATGCCATGGTTTCGGCAGACCTTACTAACAATATTGCTTACACCGGAAACTTAACCATAGACGCCGCGGCGGCGGCCGGGAGCGTTGTTTCGGGGATTGACTTGGGCTCACTGGCAGCCAACACCTCAAAGGCTATTTATTTTACCGGCACCATCCAATCCCAAAACAGCCAAGCCGTGCAAGTGATAGCAAGCACCAGTTCCCAAAATATGTCCGATTCCGACTTTTTCACCGTAAACATTACGGGCGGCACCGCCACGGCGGCCGTTTCAGATTCGCCGTTCATTGAATTTATCAAGGCCTGGTACCTTTGGATCATTATTATCGGCGTATTGATTGCTCTGTTTGTGATTATTTTCAGAAGGCTTTCAACAAATCCGTAAACTGCGAGAATCTAGTACCTAGAAGCTAGAATCTAGAATGAAAAACGGCTTTTGCAAAAAGAGCCGTTTTTTGTTATAATTAAAAAATTATGGATGCAAAGGCCACGTTTTTTGAATTTTCATCATATATATTTGAGCCTAAAAAGAAACGGGCGGTTTTTACCTATAAAACGGAATTCTCAGACGGACGCGAACCAATTATCTGGACCGAAACCATTGCCTTGCCCAAGGCGCCCTTGCATGATGTTCCCCAAAAACTGTTGGAAAGTTTGCACATCATGCTAGGCATCAGTTATTGGAAATTCTATTGTGCGACTCCGCTAAGCGGGGTCAAGGTCCGCTCAGCGGACCGACAAAACATAAAGCTACCATACCATTTATCAAAAATGGAAGCTGACTTTTGGAATACAGTTTATAAAAAAGGTTTGGGCGAATTTTTTTATAAAAATAATTTAGACCCAAAGGTATCGCCGAAATTTCCATTTAGTAAAACCGCAAACCCTATACCCTATACCCTATACCCTAGCCCCTCAAAATGCTTGGTTGGCATCGGGGGTGGAAAGGATAGCATTGTTTCCGCGGAGTTACTAAAAGAAGCCGGCTTTGATACTACTGCTTTTCATATAGAAACTCAAAAAACCTCACCCATCGTTAATAACGTGATTAAAACTCTTGGAGTAGGGGATTTAAAAATCCAACGGATACTGGATCCAAAAGTCCATGAAAAACACCCCTACAACGGCCACATTCCCATTTCTGCCATTTACGCATTTTTGGGAATTTTTTCATGCGTTCTATACGGCTATGATTATTTTATTGTCAGTAATGAACATAGCTCAAATTTTGGCAATATCAAATATAAGGGCCTGGATGTTAACCATCAGTGGAGCAAATCTTTTGAATTTGAAACGCTTTTTTCTGATTATATAAAAAATTACATTACGCCAAATGCAACCTATTTTTCACTGCTCCGGCCATTCTATGAAATCCGCATCGTCAAAATGTTTGCCCAGTACCCGCAATATTTCAGGTTGTTTTCCAGCTGTAACCGGAATTTTGCTATCAAAGGCGCCTCGCACGGGGGATTGTGGTGCAACCAATGCGCCAAGTGCGTGTTTGCCTGGGCCATGTTTTCCGCTTCTTTGCCAAAGAAAAAAGTGGTGGGAATTTTCGGCAAAGATTTATTGAAAGATAAAAGCCTGGAACCGATATTTAAAGACATTACGGGGCAGGGGACTATGAAACCGTTTGACTGTGTGGGAACCTTCCAAGAAGCGCAAGAAGCTTTGGGCATAAAAAGACATCCGGAAGTTTTTACTGCTACTAAAGAAAATGCCGTACCGGAAGAATTCAAATTTTTGGGCATGGAAACTGTCCAAATCGTGCGGGAAGAGGGGCTAGAGGGCCAAGCCACCAAAAAATTCCTGAAAAAATACTATCCCAAACTGAAAATCGTAAAAAAAATTGCTGACATTACCATTAAAACTCCTGGAATTAATAAAAGCCAGATGACGGGATATTACACCACGCCCACCAATATGTTCTTTTCCAGAGTAAAAAACAAGAACCTGATCATTGGCGTAACGGGCAGCAAGGGGAAAAGCACTACCTCTTCTCTTATTTATCATATATTAAAAACCAGCGGTAAAAATGTTCAGCTACTAGGAAATATCGGCAAACCCATGCTAGACATTCTGACAAACCCTAAACTCAAAACTCTAAATCCTAACCAAATTTTTGTTTTGGAGCTTTCAAGCTACCAATTAGACGACATCAAGTTTTCACCCGATATTGCCGTGATTACCAATTTGTTTCCCGAACACATGGATTTTCATGGTAGTTTGAAAAATTATTACTCTGCCAAGAAAAATATTTACCGCTTTCAAAAAGCCGGTGATCATCTGGTTGACCGCCCCAAAGCCAAAAAGCACTACCAAAGCAACCTCTTGGGCCAGCACAATCAAAATAATATCCAGGCGGCCGTAGAGTTGGCTAAGATTTTAAAAATCCCACCGACAACCATTGAAAAAGCCATCGCCACCTTCAAACCATTACCGCACCGCCTAGAAAACATTGGTACTTACAAGGGCATTACATTTTACGATGACGCTATTTCCACCACGCCCGAATCTACCATCATGGCTATCAAGGCAATCAAAAATATTGATACGATTTTTTTAGGCGGGCAGGATAGGGGATACGCATTTGACAAGCTGGAAAAAACCATCAGGCAACATAACATAAAAAATATTGTGCTATTCCCGGACAGCGGTAAAAAAATGCTGCGCGATAAAAAAGGCTTGAATATTTTCCAGGCCAGCAGCATGCCAAAGGCGGTGAAATTTGCTTACAAGCACACCCAGCAGGGGAGTGTGTGCTTACTATCTTGCGCCAGCCCCAGTTATTCGCTTTGGAAAAATTTTGAAGTCAAAGGGGATGAATTCAAAAAATTTGTAAAAAAATATTCCACCAAATGAGAAGGGGCATTAATTATTATTTTTTATTATTAGCAGCCTTGCTGCTGGGGGCGGGAAGCTTGTTTTTAGCAACCCTTTCAGCGCCCGCTTCCATGCAGGCATTCGGCAATACCAGCTATTACATTTTCCACCAGTTAATTGCCATCGGCATCGGGCTGGTCATGGCGCTGATTGCCTTTAAAATCCCGCTGCATTTTTTAAAAAAAATGTCACTGCCACTGCTGGCGCTTAACGTAGTTCTCTTGATTATTGTTTTTTTACCCATTTTGGGCACCACCCACTGGGGGGCGCGCCGCTGGATAAGTTTTTTTGGAATGAGTTTGCAGCCTTCTGAATTTTTGAAAATCACCGCCATTTTATACCTGTCCGCCTGGCTTTCCACCAAATTTTCCGAGAACCACAAAAGGGGATTGGCCGCATTAGCCAAAAAAACCTGGCAACATTTTATTAAGATCTACCTGCCATTTTTATTTTTATTGGGAACCATTTCCGCCTTCTTATATTTTCAAAAAGACATGAGTACCCTGGGAGTGATTATTCTTTCGCTGCTGGCCGTTTATTTTGCCGCCGGCACGCCGCTATGGCACACGGTTTTATCTTTCCTGGGCGGCGCGGGCGGCGCGCTTTTGTTGATAAAAATTGAACCTTACCGCATGCAGCGTTTTCTGGTTTTTTTACACCCGGACACTGATCCGTTGGGCATCGGCTTTCAGTTGCGCCAGTCACTGCTGGCCATTGGCAGTGGCGGTATTTTCGGCAAGGGACTGGGCATGTCAATCCAAAAATTTAATTTCCTGCCCCAAGCCATGGGTGATTCTGTTTTTCCCATTATAGGGGAAGAATTGGGAATCGTGGGCTGCGCCGCCATTATAATATTGTTTTTACTATTTTTTTGGCAGGGAATTAAGATTGCTAAAAACTCAACCGATAAATTCGGGAAGCTGGCCGCCATGGGAATTGTGGTCTGGCTTTCCGCCCAAACCTTTATGAACATTGCCTCTTCTGTCGGTTTTTGGCCGTTAGCAGGCATCCCATTACCATTTTTCAGCTACGGCGGCTCGCACATCATGGCGGAACTGGCCGCTGTCGGCCTCTTGCTTAATATCTCTAAGAACGGATAGAATCTGGAATCTAGTATCTAGAAGCTAGAATTTTTACAACAAATTTGTTAAGATGAATCAATACCTTTCACTTTCGTACTCTAGATACTAGCTTCTAGGTACTAGATTCTCGCACTATGAAAATACTCTTAACCGGTGGGGGTTCGGGCGGGCACATTATGCCACTGATTGCCGTCGCCCGGGAATTAAAACGACTGCATCAGCAAGAAGATTTACAGCTTCACTACATTGGCCCCCATGACCGGCTGGCATTTTTTTTACTGCACCAGGAAAGCGTCAAAACCCACGCCATATTAGGCGGCAAACTGCGGCGCTATTTTTCATTGGCTAATATTGTGGACATTCTTTTTAAAATCCCGTTTAGTTTTCTACAAAGCTTTTTTTTGCTGTTATTCATCCAGCCGCAGCTGGTTTTCAGCAAAGGGGGAACCGGAACGCTGGCGGTCACTTGGTGCGCTAGAATGCTGCTAATCCCGGTATTTATCCATGAAAGCGATATTGTGCCGGGCCGGTCAAACCGCGTTGCCAGCGCCTTCGCCAAAAAAATATTCATTTCATTTGAAAAAACAGAATACTTTGATTTGACTAAAACTATCCTCACCGGCAATCCCATCCGCAAAGAGTTACTGGAAGGCACCCATGAAGGCGCCGAAGAAACACTAGGTCTTGTTCTCAAAAAACCCGTGGTTATGTTTTATGGCGGATCGCAAGGATCCCAACCCATCAATGATTTTGTCCTGGAAATTTTAGGCCAGCTTTTGCAAAACTATGAAGTCATTCACGTATGCGGAACTCAAAATTTTAAACAGGTGAAAAGTGAAGCCGACGCCATCTTAAACAAAGGCCTGGCGCCCTATTACCACTTATATGAATCATTGGATGAAATCAAATTAAAACACGCCTACAAAGCGGCCAGTTTGCTGGTGGCGCGGGCGGGAGCTTCAAGTATTTTTGAAATCGCCGCCGCGGGAAAGCCTAGTATTTTGATTCCTTTGCCGGAAGCGGCGGGGGATCACCAGTCAAAAAACGCCTACCAATACGCCAAAGAAGGCGCGGCCGTCATTATTGAACAACAAAACCTGACCCCCAACTTTTTTATGGGCCAGATCCAAAATATTGTTGCAAACCCCCAAAAATCGCAGGTCATGCAAGAAGCTGCTCTGCGCTTTGCAAAACCTCTGGCCGCCAAAGCTATTGCACGCGAGATACTCGAGTATCTCGTAAAACCCTAAATCCTAAACTCTAAGTTCTAAATAAATCCCAATGACCAAACCTAAAAAAACCGAAAAAATAAGATTACGTTTTCCGCCATCTCCGACCGGACCCGCACACATTGGAACTGTGCGTACGATTTTATTCAATTACCTATTTGCCAAACAAAATAAGGGTGAGACGGTTTTGCGCATTGAAGATACCGACAAAGAACGCTCAAAGCTTGAATGGGTGCAAAATATTATTGACGAATTACACTGGTTGGGAATTGATTGGGACGAAGGCCCGGATGTGGGCGGCCCGCACAGCCCCTATAAACAATCCCAGCGCACTGAAATTTACCAAAAATATTTAGAGCAACTGCTGACAGAAAAAAAAGCTTATTACTGCAACTGCAGCGCAGAAACACTGGAAGAAAAAAAACAGAAACAAACTGTTCTTGGTTTAGCGCCAAAATATGACGGCACCTGCCGCGATAAGAATAATATTGCAGGCGTAATCCGTTTTAAGATCGAAGAAAAAAAAGTACACTTTGAAGACATGATTCGTGGCAGAGTTGAATTTGACATGGGGCTTTTAGGCGATATGGTTATAGCTAAAGATTTACAAACACCACTCTATCATTTCGCCGTAGTGGTTGATGATTTTGAAATGAAAATCAGCCACATAATCCGTGGCGAAGATCATATTTCAAATACACCAAAACAAATACTACTACAGGAGGCCTTGGATTTTTACCAGCCAATATATGCGCATATTCCGTTGCTCCTGAATCCAAACAAATCAAAAATGTCAAAAAGAGCCGGTGATGTAGCTGTTTCGGATTTTCATAAAAACGGATACTTACCGGAAGCCATTATCAATTTTATCGTCCTGCTGGGCTGGAACCCGGGCACCGAAAAAGAATTGTTCACCCTGGATGAACTGGTAAAAGAATTTTCGCTTCAAAAAGTGCAAAAAGCCGGCGCGGTGTTTAACATCCAGCGGCTGGATTTTATCAACGGCCATTATATTAAAGAAAAGCCGATCGCCAGATTGGTGGAATTGTGTTTGCCGTATTTGGCGGAATTTGACACCGCGCAATTTACCAAACATCAATTAGAACAAATTGTTGAACTACACCGCCCAAGGTTGAAAAAACTTTCTGAAATTTCCGCCATGGCTGATTATTTTTTCAAAACTCCACAATATGATACCTCGCTTTTAGCTTGGGCAAAAATGAGCAGTGGGGAAGTGAAGGCGGCTTTGCAAACTTGTAAAAAAGTATTGGAAGGCGCCGAAACATTTAACGCCAAAAGCCTGGAAGAATTGTTGAGCCGCGAAGCCGAATTATTTAATTTAGAAAAAAATTATCCATTAAAAAATAAGGGATACTTGTTGTGGCCAATGCGCGTGGCGCTTTCAGGCAGGGAAGCCAGCGCCGGCCCTTTTGAAATCGCCGAAATTTTGGGCAAAGAGAAAACCTTGCAGCGAATTAACGATGCAATTTCACTTATAAGTTAATCTTATTGTGCGACACATGATTGGACTTATTGTAAAAAACTTTATTATCATTGGAGCCATCGGTGGCGTGGTTTTTGCCAGCCAGAGTGCTTATTTTAGACCCGCGGTGGAGAGCCTGTATGCCAGCGGAATAAAATCCGATAATTCTTTTACTGCCAAAAGCAATGAATGGCTAAAAACCAATGTGTACCCGAAACTGGGCATGGTTAATGGCGCAAGCAGTCAAGTGAGTGGGCCGCTCGCAAACGGCGAGACGAGCCTCGCCCAGTGGGGCGGGGAAGTGGCTAAAAACCAGGCTGCCCTACAAGAGGGCATTATAGAGCAAAAAAATAATCTGATAGAAAAATCTACGCAGGCCACAAAAAAATTAATCGCCCAAAAGTTTTTGCAATTTTTAGGGGTCGCGCCAGAAGAGTTGGGCAGCTGCCCGGCCACCACAGCCCCCAATTGACAGGGCTCTTTGGCTTTGCTATGCTTAATACACAACGTCGCAAAATGTAGGTAAAGCGGCGTTTAATATGCGCCACATATTAAACGCCGCTTTACCTAAGTCGCACAATACCATGGAAAATTCCACAAAACCTATCGTCCAGCATCTGCGAGATTTTTTGGATTATTGCGAAGTTGAAAAAGGTTTACGCGAAAACACGCAAAAAAATTACGAACGCTATTTGCACAAATTCACCGGCTGGTTAGAGGCAAAAGATTTAAATGGCCTACTTCCCCACCAATTGACCCCGGAGCACATCTGGGACTACCGTTTATACCTTTCCCGACACCAAAACCCACAAACAGGCCTTACCTTAAAAAAGAGTACCCAGCACTACTATTTAATCGCTTTAAGGGCCTTTTTAGGCTATTTTGTGGCAAAAGACGTACTTTCACTGCCCCCAGACAAAATAACGCTTCCTAAGGGCGATAAAGGCGAAAAAGCCCTCAAATTCCTCAGCGTAGAGCAGGTTGAAAAGCTCTTAACCGCCGCCTCGCCCAACGACGCCATGGGCATCAGGGACCGAGCCATTTTAGAGGCATTTTTTTCCACCGGCCTACGCATTGCCGAACTGGTTGCCTTAAACATTGAACAGTTCCAGAATATAAAAAATAAGCCCGATTTTGAACTGGGAGTGGTGGGCAAAGGCGGGCATCCGCGCACCGTTTATTTTTCCCAGCGCGCATTGGCCTGGTTAAAAAAATATATTTCTTTGCGCCATTCCAGCAGTAAGGCCTTGTTCATTAACTTCCGCGATAAAGATGGTTCCGGCGGCCGCCTGACCGGGCGGTCCATTGAGCGGCTAGTGAAAAAGTATGCCATGATGGCGGGAATCCCCATGTTTACCACGCCGCACACCCTGCGCCATTCGTATGCAACCGATTTAATGACCCAAGGCGCGGACCTGCGCACCGTCCAGGAATTTTTGGGGCACAAAAACATTGCCACCACCCAAATTTACACGCACGTCACCAACAAGCGCCTGCGCGAGGCGCACCGACAGTTCCACAGCGGCAAACATATGAAAAATTAAGCTTTGTTAATTCCCCATTTTGCCTGCACTGAGCGAGCGGCCTGCCCTGAGCTTGTCGAAGGGAGCGAGTCGAAGTGTCGCACAATAAGATTCACCACAAGAAAAATCCGCGGAGGCTGAACCGCGGACCTAAAAAAGTGTCAGGCATGCAGGGTGACGGAAAAACTCGGAAGATAGCCCGCAAAACCCATCAAGAGCAACTTGCGTACAAGCTCCCGCGATGCCGGATGCTCAATTTCAGCACCAGGGAGAACACAGTGTGCGCCATGTTCCCTTACATGATTAATGAACTTTTTTGCATCGCCATGCAGTGGCGGAATATTGAAATACTTTTCGCAAACCCAAGCAAAAAATGCTTCCCTGGACATTGACATGGCAAATCTCCAAAAATTACTTGGTAAAGAAACAACACGCCGTTGGTTTGATACTATCACCCCTTTGAAAATTATCAAGTATTTTGTCGCACAATAAGATTCACCTCTTGTCGCATAATAAAGTATTTGATATACTAATTTCATGGCAAGCGGAAAAATAGAAAAATTTAATCTCTTAGAGTTGGCAAACCGTGACGCCTGTTTTGATTTGCAGTTTCGTAAAGACACCCGGCATGAACGCACCGGCTCCCCCACTTACTATCGCTGGAAATTGCAATTTGTGATTACCGGGCCGAAAGATTCGGTAAAGATCATGGAAAGAATAGAAAAAGAATTTGGTTGCGGCGATGTTTCCACCACCGCCGGCCAGGCGCGCTTTTCCGTGCAAAAAATCGATGACATTTATGAAACCATAGTCCCCTACTTTACCAAAAATGTGCTAACCCAAACCCCTTCGACTTCGCTCAGGGCAAGCAAGAAAAAAGATTTTGATTTGTGGCGCAAGGCGGTTGAAATTATTTACAAAAACAAGGGCAAGTATCTGGCGGCTTGGGAAAAGAATGATTTGAAAAAACTGATAGAAATCCATAAAACCAAAAGCAAATATAAGCAAAAACCCCGCGCCGGAAAATGGATGAGCATGGCGCAAGCGCTGGCCCGGTCATAAAAAATCGCCGCGCAGCTATGGCGGCGATCCCAAAGAACTACTGCGCCACGGGCGCTTTTTCTCCGGGAATTGATTTGAAGACAAACACCTTGCCTTCGGGAAAATCGCGGAATTCCGGCGGAAGAAAAGTCCGCGGCACCCGCTTGGTTGGTTCAACGCCCACGTATTGCCAATGTTGGTTATCAAGCCGGCTTTTAGCGGTAACCAAATTTTGAATCTCATCGTCGCACAATAAGCCTTGCGGCAAAATAACCAAGGCCCAGCTTCCAAGATTTTCTTGCGGCGAAGAATTAACTTGCGGCTGCTGGGCGTACACCAAAAGGTACTGTACCCTTGGGGGCTGCCGGTTCGCATGCCACTGCATCAGGCCGCCCACAATGACAACCGCGGCAAGGTGCGTCGCCACTAACAGCCACGTTTTCCAAGGCATCTTGAACATGACGAATCCCTCCCACTCCATGATTGTTAAGAACCACTTTTATTGTACTCCGATCGGCAGAAAATACCATGCGCAGCATTGTCGCACAATGAAAAACCGCCCTAAGGCGGTTGTGGAGCGAGGGTATATTGCTCAAGGGACGCTTCGGAGGCGAAAAAGCATGGTTTCGCCCGCAGGCGAATTTTTCACCGAGACGCGAACGGTCATTTTTCGCTGGAAAAATGAACCGTGACCCTTGGGCAATATACCCGAGCGGAACTATATTTTCAGGCGAATGCCTGCCCGGAGCGAAGCGGAGGTAAATATATAAACCCGATAATTTTTAAATTTGCGAAGCAAAATAGAGTTTTAAAAATTATCAGAGAGCGTCGAAGGCGCGAGGGTTTCTACTTCCCGTACCTTCTCTGCCTTGAATCAAACTCCTGCAAGGCGACTTGAAAATCTTCTTTTGAAAAATCGGGCCAGAGTTTATCAGAAAAATATAATTCCGAATACGCGCCCTGCCACAGCACAAAATTAGACAAGCGCATTTCCCCGCCGGCACGGATGATTAAATCCGGTTCGGGCAGACCGGCGGTGGATAAATACGAAGCAAACAGATCTTCCGTCAACATTTCCGGATCAATCCCCTGCTTGATAATTTCTTTAACCGCATTAACAATATCCCAGCGGCCGCCATAACTTACCGCCAAATTCAAATGCATGGCCGTGTTGCCGGCAGTGGCTTCTTGGACCTTTTCTATCACCGTCTTCAACGAATCAGAAAGTTTATGTTTTTGGCCGATGACCTTCACTCGCACACCTTCATTATTGAAATTTTCAATCCCCCCACCCAGATATTTTTCAAACACGTGCATTAAAAAATCAACCTGGTCTTGCGGGCGTTTCCAATTTTCACTGGAAAACCCAAACACGGTAACCACCTGTACGCCGCTTTCTTTACACCAATGCAAAAATTCGTTGAATTTATCTTTGCCCTTCAAGTAACCGTCTGAAATACTGATGCCATGCGCCTTTGCCCAGCGGCGATTGCCATCGGGAAAAAGCACGATATGCTTTGGAAGATGTGTCATTTTTGTTCAATCTTAATCGGCTCACGATCTTGATACTTAGCAATTATATACCCACAGGCGAAAGAAAACAATACAAAAAGCATCACTAAAATCGTTAACATGATAGTACTGGCGTGAGCTTTGACAAAATCAACTAATTTTGCTAATATTTGCATAGAGTAAAAAATCTAATTTTTAACGACGATGTCAACAAGTAAATCAACAGGGGCATCCAGATTGGGCCGGGATTCTGCCGCCCAAAGACTGGGAATTAAAATCTACGGCGGCCAGGTGGCAAACGTGGGCCAAATCATTGTGCGCCAGCGCGGCACACGGTATTTGATTGGAAAAAATGTCAAACAGGGTTCAGATGACACCATTTATGCCGCCATCACCGGAACGGTACGCTTTTCTACCAGACTGAAAAAATTATTTGACGGAAGGCAGCGCGTGGCAACGGTAGTAAACTTGGATCCCATTAAAACCGCGGCAAAATAAAAAAATGAAGCGCGCCCAAAGGCGCGCTTTTTATTTTGCCGCGGCTTTGATAAATTCCAAAAACAACGGATGCGGGGAAAGCGGCCGGGAAAGGAATTCAGGGTGAAATTGCGTGCCCAACATAAAAGGATGTTGCTCTCTTGGTAGTTCTGCTATTTCCATGAGGCGGCCGTCGGGCGAAGTACCACTAAACACCAACCCCTCTTCAGAAAGTTTCTGGATATAATCAGGGTTTACTTCAAAACGGTGGCGATGGCGTTCACGTACTTCAGAAACGCCATAAGCCTCTTTGGCAATGGTGTTTTCCTGCAACACGCACGCGTATCCACCCAAGCGCATGGTGCCGCCATAATCGCCCCGCGCCATTTTTTCTTTTTGCTCCGGCATGATGTCAATCACATTATGAGAACCCGCCGGGGTAATTTCCGCCGTGTTGGCTTCTTTTAACCCAAGCACATTCCTGGCATATTCAATCACCAGCCACTGCATACCGTAACATAACCCAAAATAAGGGATATTATTTTTGCGCGCGAATTCAATGGCCAGCACAATGCCTTCCACTCCCCTGCTGCCAAATCCGCCCGGCACCACGATGCCGTCATACTGGCGCAGCTCTTCTAACTTAGCAGAATCTTTCTCGTATTCTTCAGAATCAAGATAAGAAAGTTTGATACTGGCGTCCTGGTGGGCGGCGGCATGTTTTAACGCTTCAATAACAGAAATATATACATCGGAAAGAACATAGTCGCCTGACATAAAATACTTACCCACTATCGCTATTTGTAACTTCTTGCTACCATTTTTTGTTTTAGCAACAAAGTCATTCCATTTTGAAAGATTCGTCGGGCGATGCTTAAGTCCCAAAACGTCGCACAATATATCTCCCAGTCCATCTTTTTCAAAATTAAGAGGAACGTCATAAATACTTTCTACATCCGGGGCAGAAATGACACGCTCCGGCAGAATATTACAGAAGGTGGCAATTTTTTCCTTGCGCTTTTGGTCAAGGGGCAATGTGGCGCGCGCTAAAATAATATCTGCTTGAAGTCCTACTGAATTAAGCTCTCGACTGGCATACTGGGTGGGCTTAGTTTTCATTTCCCCGATATTATTGGGAATAGGCACATAAGAAAGCATCACCACCGCCACATCGCCGGGGTGCTGCTGTTTTAGCATACGGGCGGCCTCCAAAAAAATGATGTTTTGGTATTCACCAATGGTGCCACCTATTTCAACAATGGTCACATCGGCATTGGCGGCCTTTTGAGCCTCTTTGATGCGGCGAATCACTTCCAGGGGCACATCTGGCACCACTTCCACGTTTTTTCCCTTATACTCCAAATTACGCTCCCGGCGAATGACTTCCTGGTACACACTGCCGGTAGTCATGTAATTAATGGAAGGCAGGGTTTCATCTAAAAAGCGTTCATAATTGCCCATATCTTGGTCCGTTTCATAGCCGTCATCCAACACAAAAACCTCACCGTGTTCAGTGGGGTTCATGGTGCCGGCATCAACGTTGATGTAGGGGTCAATTTTAAGGGCGGTGACGCGGTAGCCTTTTGACTTTAAAATGCGCGCAATGGAAGACGAGGCAATGCCCTTTCCAATACCGCTCATCACCCCGCCCGCGACGAAAATATATTTAGTAGCCATGATGCCAATAGTGATGCAAGAAAAAACTGGCCTATAAGCCAGCTTCTTTTTCGCCGCTTACAATGACGTTTATTTCTCCTTCTAAATTATGATCCAGATTTACCTTCACGGCAAATTCGCCGGCTTCTTTAATGGGTTTTTCCAAACTAATCTGGGACTTTTTCACCTCAAAACCCATTTCTTTTAATTTTTCTGAAATTTTCGCCGCACTGATAGATTCAAACAGCTGGCCGTCTTCGCCAATCTTAACCGTAACAGCCACTTCCAAGCCGTCAATTTTTGAAGCCAGTTCTTGTGCCTGCTTTAATTCTTCGGTAACCATTTCTTCCACGATCTTCTTTTGTCCTTCCAACCAATGCAAGTTGGCTTTGGTGGCCGGCTTTACCAAATTTTGGGGAATCAAAAGATTGCGGGCGTGGCCGGGCTTCACGTCTTTTATTTCGTATTTTTTACCCAAATTCTCAATGTCTTGTAGCAATATGACTTTCATGTTAGTTTTTGGTTTTAAGTTCCGCTCATAACCATTTTAATTCAAAGTCCTAATAATTTCAAGTGCTTTCTCAAATTGGACGTCTTTTACTTGCCCTGAGCCTGTCGAATGGGTGGTTTCCTGATCATCTTCGCCGGCCTCAACTTTTACATCAGGCGCCAAGCCAACCTCTGAAATGGAAACCCCCTTTGGTGTCAGCCATTTGGCAATGGTTATTTTCAAAAATGATTTGCCATCTTGCAATTGGACCACTTCTTGCACCGATCCCTTCCCAAACGATTTTTCCCCCACCAGTTGCACGTTGCGGTTATCGCGCAGCGTTCCCGCTAAAATTTCTGAAGCCGAAGCCGAACCGCTATTGATCAGTACCACCATGGGATAGTCGGCAAACGAGGCATTACCCTGGGCAAGATATTTTTTTGGCTCGCGGTCTTTGCCAAAATCTTCAATGGTCACCACCTGGCCCTGCTCTAAAAACCAGCCGGCAATTTCCTGACAAACTTCCAAATAACCGCCAGGATTGTTACGCATATCCAGTACGATTTTTTTGGCCGGGCTGGATAATATTTCAAAGGCGGCTTTTTTAAAATCAGCCGGCAGTGTCTGGCCGAACTGGTGAATTTGAATATAGGCCACATCGCCTTCGCGCAATTCCCAATCCATGGAAGGAATTTTAATGGTGGCGCGGGTAATGGAAAAATCCTTGGCCTGGGAAAACCCCTCTCTGAAAATGGTTAAGGTAACGCTGGTGCCGCGCTTGCCGCGGATCAAATTGACCGCTTCATCCACGGACATGTCCAGGGTGCTTTTGTCATCTATTTTCAAAATCAAATCCCCAGCTTTCAGCCCCGCTTTTTGAGCCGGGGTGTTTTTTAACGGCGCGATAATGGTTAACTGTTCTTTTTTAATGCCCACCTCCGCGCCAATACCGTCAAACGACCCGGATAATTCCTGCTGAAAAGCCTTGGCTTGTTTGGGGTCAAAAAAATCGGTATAGGGGTCGCCCAAACTTTTCGTCATACCGGCAATGGCCCCGTAGATTATTTGCTGGTCAGTAATGTTTTCGGGATTGATGAAGTTTTCATGCAACTTATTATAGGCGTCCCAAAACAAAGAAAAATCCACCGTGCCGGGTTGAACCGCCAAATGCTTGGTCTCCTGACCCACCCAAAACCCGCCGCCAAAAACCGCGGCCACCACCACCGCCAAAACCACATATTGAATTATTTTTCTTTTTGGATCTCCGCCATTGACGGGAGTAGAATTATGAAAATTCATACATGTATTATAATTCAAGTAAAGAAAAAGTAAAAGGTCGGAGCAGAAATGTGCGCAAAAAAAGGGCCCGATGAGATATCAATCGTCGGGCCTAGGATGGCAACAGTCTTTATCTCTGTTTCATTCGCCGAGATGAAGAACAAGCCTGTCGATTTGTTGAAGCAGAGAAGCCCCCTCCTTTGTGAGGCTCACCACCACGGTTCGCCGGTCTTCTTGGCCGAAGTTTCTCGTAATCAACTTTGCCCTTTCAAGGCAGTTTAATGCCCGAGTAACAGCGGCTGGGAGAAGAGGGACTTGCTTTCCAATTTCTCCCGGAGTAGTGTTTGGGGACTTTCGCAAGATTAAAAGAGCGTGATACTCAAGAAGCTTCAACCTGAAACGGCGGAGAATTTTCCTGATGTCAGAAACCAGATTAAGCAACTTCAGAACATCTGTGGTTTCAATCCAGTCATGAGTGGCTGTTGCCATAAAGACTCCTTTGGTAATAGGTGCAACACGAAAAGTAACATCATCATACACCCATTAATCCCGAGCGTCAAGTCGCACCCCTGTGTCGCACAATGAAAAACCGCCAAGAGGCGGCGTGGAGCGAGGGCATGTTGCCCAAAGGACGCTCCGGAGGCAATTAAGCATGGTTTTTCAAAAGTGTAAAAATTTATCCGATCGGATAAATTTTTACACTTTTGAAAATTAATTGCCGAGGCGCGAACAGTCATTTTTCGCTGGAAAAATGAACTGTGACCTTTGGGCAACATGCCCTCGCGAAACTTAAAACTAACCAAGCAACTTAATTACAACACCTACAATCGCCAATACAATCCCTACAATCCAAAGCCGCATGGTCACCTTATATGCCGGCCAGCCGATGGCTTCAAAGTGGTGATGGATGGGCGTGGATAAAAAGATTTTTTTCTTGCGGAATTTTTTGCTCAATAATTGAATGATAACCGAACCAACTTCTAAAACCAGCAACCCGCCGATAATAGGCAAAACTGCTACCGAATCTGTTAAAAATGCCACCACGGAAATGGTAACCACTAGCCCCAAACTGCCAACTTCAGACATGTAAAACCGGGCGGGCGGAATATTAAACCACAAAAAGGCAAACAGGGTGCCGGTGATAACGGCACAAAAGGTGGCCAAGTCAACCTTACCCTGGGAAAAAGCAATAATAGAAAACGCGCCAAAAATACTGGCAAAAGTTCCGCCGGAAAGCCCGTCTATGCCGTCAATAATGCCGCCGGCCCAGCAGGCCACCATTACCGCCACAAACAGCGGAATATACCAAATGCCGATATAAAAATGCCCCAATAGCGGAATGCTGATCATATCCCACTCTAGTTTATAAAAAAACCACAGTGCTCCAGCCAGCCCTATGAGCGCAACAATTAACAGGCGCTTTTTAAAAGACATTCCACCGCCCACATATTTGCCCAAATTGGAAACCACCAAAATGTCATCAAACAGGCCAAATAACGAAGCGGCTACCAGGGTAAACAAGGGCAACCACGTTTGGCTACGGGTCAAAAAATTAAATTGCGCCAGCCAGGTATTGGGAAATAATAAAGAAACAACATACAATAGTAGCGCCAACACCACTACCGTAACAAAAATCAAAAGGCCGCCCATGCGTGGCACGCTTACTTCCCGTTCTTTGTGCAAACTATTAAATACCACCGCCTCTTCCCCACTAATGGCCTTTTTCCCGCCCGTCTTTTTCCAGAGCTTGTGCTTATACAAAAAGTCAATCAAAAAAGGGGCCCACACTATGGCTACCGCCGAAGCCACGGCCGATGTTCCCAAGACTTTTACAACACTGAACGTGAGAGGTGTCATTTTTTAAAATTATCTTGAATTAATAAGTTTCTGTATTTCTGTAAACCGGTCGTCCGAACCCAATACTACGCTAATAATATAACCGGTACCATCGGGGGATTTTTCAATAACCATAAAACATCCTTTTGCCTCGGGGGTCCAACCGGTTTTGCCGCCAATGACTCCGTCAACCTGACCCAGCAGTTCATTAGTATTAATCAGCCGGTGATGCAGTTGGCCATCACTGTCATACAGGTCATATTCTTTCAAGCCGATAATTTCTAAAAATAATGACTGCCGGTTCAGCAGGTGTGATGAAAGCGTTGCGATATCTTGGGCGCTGGAATAAGAGTCGGAGCTTAAACCGGTGCTGTCAGCAAAACGGGTGTCAACAAGCCCCAGGCGCGTTGCGGCCGCGTTCATAGTTTCTACAAATTTTTCCGGCCCCATGGCTTCGGTTAGCGCGTAAGCGGCGCGGTTGCTGGATTCAATTAAGGTAATGTACAGCAAGTCTTTAACCGATAATAGCTCACCCGCTTTCAAACTTCCCTGTTGGCCGGCTTCTGCCATGGCTGCGTCGGTAACCACGATTTTTTTATCCAAGTCATAGTTTTCCAACACCACCAAGGCGGTCATTAATTTGGTAAGGCTGGCAATGGGCAGGGGCTGGGTTTCATTTTTACCAAGCAATATGGCATTTTCCCCCGTTCCTATTTTAACTGAAATGGCCGCCGGCGCTTTAATATCAATAATTTCCGCCATAGCCTTGCGCGGCTGTGGTTCGTTTGCCACAGGATTTTTAACCACAACCTCTGACATGCTGGCCTCTACGGCAGCCGTGGATTGGGCGGGCTTTGCATTTGAAAGCAGATATCCCACCACCAACACTACCGCCAAACAAGATACAAAAATAACCTTTATTATTTTTTGCGTCGTATTTTTTGGCGACCCCAACAAAATCATTTTTTTACTTTTTTAACTTTGGCTATTTCTATATGCAATTCTTTTAGTTGCTTGTCGTAAATTTCACTTGGCGCGTCCATCATCAAGTCCCGGCCATCGCCCGTTTTTGGGAAGGCAATCACCTCGCGGATGTTCGGTTCACTAAGTAACAGAGCTATAATCCGGTCAATTCCCGAGCCAAAACCTCCGTGAACCGGGGCGCCATATTTGTAAGCCTCCAGCATGTGGCCGAACTGCTTATGAATCTCTTCCTTACTGTAGCCCATAATTTCAAACACTTTCTCAATAGATTCAGGGGTGTTATTCCTGATGCTGCCACTGGCAATTTCCCAACCATTTAAAACCGGGTCATACTGGCTGGTAATAATATTGCCGATATTCTTTTTATCCATTAAATCTTGCATGAATTCTGGAGTTGGGGCTGAAAAAGGATTATGGGTAAACGTCCACCCCCCATCCTCTGTTTTCTCAAAAAACGGAAAATCAATAATCCAGCAAAATGCCAAAAGGTTGGGATCGTTTTTATCTTTGCGTAAATCCGGTTTATCGTTGCCATATTTTTCCATGGACTCTTTGTAGCTGATGCGAGGCCATGGGGTTTCCTGGATTTTTTTCTCGGGAAACAGTGTTTGTACCAAATTGGTCATCATTCTTTCGTATAATTCCAGAACATCTTCGCGTTTTACAAAACTCATCTCCAAATCAATCTGGGTGTGTTCGGTTTGCCGGTCCCCTCTTGGGTCTTCATCTCTTAAGCACCTGGCAATTTGAAAATACTTTTCAATTCCCCCAATCATAAACAGTTGCTTATACTGCTGCGGGCTTTGTGGCAGCGCGTAAAACTTTCCGGGGTGAAGGCGGCTAGGCACCACAAAATCCCGCGCTCCCTCTGGCGTTGATTTGGTGAGGGTTGGCGTTTCAATTTCAATAAATCCTTCGCCGGTCAAAAAGTTCCTGACAAACTGGGAAACCTTATGTCGCACAATAAGATTACGTTGCAACCGCGGCCTTCGTAAATCCAAATACCGGTATTTCATGCGTACCTCTTCACCAATTTCCATGCCATCGGTCCCCACATCAAATGGCAGTGTTTCCGCTTTTGCCAAAACCGTCAATCCCTCAACCCCCATTTCCACTTCTCCGGTAGAAATTTCTTTATTCACCATTTTTTCCGGCCGCTTGATAATTTGGCCTGTTAATTCAACCACCCACTCACTGCGAACTTCCTGTGAAGCTTCGTATGCTTGCGCATTCTGTGGCACCAACACGCACTGCAAAACCCCTGACTTGTCACGCAAATCAATAAACACAATTTTCCCGTGCGCTCTTCGCACATTCACCCACCCCGCCACCGTCACCTTTTCACCCACATGCTTAGCCGCTTCTGAAATTAAAAATCTTGTCATGAAAATTTTCTTAAATTTTCACCGAGTACCATCCCGCAGGTGGTGCTTGGTTATTCAATTATTATTTTGTAAATTTAAATGTGGAAAAAATTTCCCCCGCCAATGCACTTTCTTGATCAGAAAAGAGTGAATTTTTCCTTATTTCTTCTTCTCTCTCAGTTGATACTGATTCTTCACTTTTCATAAGACCACATACCAGAGATCCGCCACCAAGTGGCGCTAATAAATTATTAGATTCTCCACAACCACCCATGTAACAAGAAAGGCTTTGCTCCTGATATGCAGAAATTCCATTAACCTGAATTTTATTTGCCTTATACCAAACCTCATGAGTGTTTGGAGTATTATGAAAAACATGATTATTCTCATTTTCTATAAAACTTTTGGCTGAGTCCCAAGTTCTTGTCATTTCCTCTGGCGTATACATAGAAAAACTACATCTTATCCTTAATCCTTGCGCATTTTGAACATCCAAAAGACGACTTGCGGTGTTTCCCCGACTGAATATTACTGGATATTTTACTTCAAACCCATATTCATCATTTCTATACGTTTTCCAATCGGCGGTTTCATTTTGGGGATTGGTTATTGGAATTTGGGAATTTCCGTCATCTGGCACATTTTTATAGGGAAAAAAGTAATACAACGCGGCGCAAGCGATGACGCCGATGGTCAAATACACTAAAATCCATAATAACGATGACTTGCGGGAGTATTCCATTATTAAAGTTGATTAACTTGATTACTACTAGATAGTTTTCTGGTTAAAGCTATCGCTCCGCCAATAATTAACATCAAAATTGTTAACCATTGCGCAATTATTATGACTGGAAAAAGAACAAGGCCCAACATCGCCATTCCGGGTATGATAAAAACAATACCATATAGAACTGCAAAAACAACTGCAGACTTATAAGCAATATTTATTAGCTTGTTTTCCTGCAACATGTTTAATCCGAGCAAAATATAAGCTGCACCGATGAAGATTAAAGAAGGGGTGCTATCAGACCATCGGGGACCGTGCATATAGGTAAACGTAAATGAAATATAATGAGCGACATACAAAAGTATAAAAACGATGCCTAACGCGAGATACTTATTTTTAGGCCAACTTATCTTTTGAGACCAATCTATCATGGTTTTTATTTAATTTTAATTTTAATAAACTTCCGCTTGCCGAATTTGACGATCATGCCATTTTCAACTTTTATTTCCTCCTTCCAATTTTTGATTATTGTTTCTTGTTCCTTGTTTCTTATGGTTACGCCATTGCCTTCAATTACTCTTTTGGCGTCGTTTTTTGATTCGGCTAACTTGGTGTCGCACAATAAATCTAATATCGGGTAATTTACGCGTGGAGTTTCAAAAACCGGAATATCTGTTGGCAATCCCCCGCTTTTAAAAATAGTGTTAAATTCTTCTTCCGCTTTTTGCGCTAAGGCTTCGCCATGATACATTTTTACAATTTCCGCAGCTAGCTTGGCTTTTTGGTCGCGGGGATTGGCTATTTTTTTAACTTCTGCAACTTCTGCTTCGGAAAAGTTCGTGGCTAATTCTAAATAATCAGGAATTAACTCATCTTTGATAGACATAACCTTACCAAACATATCATTTGGCTCGTCATTTAGATAAATGGCGTTATCATATGTTTTACTCATCTTCCGCCCATCGGTACCCAATAAAAGTTTGGTAGTTATGATATATTTATCTCTGTTGTTATAAGCTTTCTGCAAAGTTCTGCCCGCCAACATGTTAAACATCTGGTCGTTGCCGCCAATTTCCAAATCTACATCCATGACCACTGAGTCATATCCTTGCATTAACGGATATATAAATTCAGTCTGGTTAATAGGCGCGCTTTCTTTCATGCGCTTGTCAAACATATCCCGATGCAGCATTTGCTGAACCGTAAAATGACCAGCTAACTTTAGAATATCCTCAAAGCGTAATTTTGATAGCCAAGTGGAATTGTATCTTATTTTCACCTTCCAAAAATCCAAAATTTTCGAGGCTTGCTTTTTATAGTCCTTAAAATTTTCCTTGATTTGTTTATCGGTCAACGGAACACGCATGGCATCTTTTCCTGTTGGATCACCAATTTTGGCCGTAAAATCTCCGATCAACAAAATCACTTCGTGGTCTAAATCCACAAATTCTTTTAATTTACGGAGCACCACCGCATGGCCCAAATGCAAAGAAAAACCAGTAGGATCAACCCCCAGGTAAAGCCTCAGCTTTTTACCGGAAAGAAGTTTTTTGCGGAGCTCGTCTTTGACAATCACTTCTTCCACTCCCCTGGTCAAAACCTCTTCAACCAAAGCACCCAAGTCTTTTTGAGTGCTCGGCCTGCTGGTTTTTTGTGGATCAATTTGTGGCATGTTCATACTATTATACTTTTTTTGTGGGAATATAAAAGCATTGACATTTGAATAAAAAATAGTAAGATACAAGAGTGCTTTCTGACAACAAGATGGACTTGTTGGGAAGGCGCAAATGGTCCTTTTTAAGGAATCTTGGCAATGGCTCTAATTTCGAGAATGAGCGATCACCCCTCTGAAAACGACATTTATGTTTGCAGAGGAAGTGGATGTATGACCCCCATCCCCAAGGACAAGACCTTTTGCAAACGATGTGAAAAAAAGGTGATAAACAACAAGAGAAGAGGGAGGAGAAGGCAAGCTCCACTTTGCACCTCCTACAGAACAGTGAGTGGTGCAAAAAACAATAAGTAGGGCCGAACATCGCAAGAGCAAGACGCACCCATGTCTTGCTTTTTTTATACCCTTTTATTTTTAAAAATTAAGGTCGGGTATAAGTGTTCGCTTCGCTTCCTTAGAATTTATCAAACAGCTTGTAAATATCCCCCGCTCCCATAATGATGAGCACTTCCCTGCTTTTGATATTTTCTTTCACAAATTTTTCGGCAGCTTCCAGTGGCATATATTGCACATGCTTGCGCCCAATTTTCTTAACTAACAATGGGGAGTCAACTTTTTCATTAATATTCTTTTCTTCCCGGCCAGCAACATCATAAATATCAGTTATGATAATCTGGTCTATTTTTATGGTACGAAACAGTTTTACAAAATCTTTAAACAAATAATACGTTCTTTGTTTTTGATGCGGCTGGAAAATACACCAAATCTTAGCCTTGCCAAACTTTTCCCGCGCCGCCTTCAATGTTGCCATCACTTCGGTTGGGTGATGACCGTAGTCACTGACAATTTTTAATTTTAAATTTTTAATTTTTACTTCTTTGGTTTCGAATCGGCGCCAGGTACCGTTAAATTCAGCGAGTGCCTTAAAAGAAACTTCATCTTTCACCCCCAAAATTCTGGCCACTGCCAGAGCCGCCAGCGCGTTATAAATGTTATGTTTCCCCGGAACTTGCAGTTTTAGTTTTTTCGCGTCCCTCGGCCGTAGCCCGAAGGCTACGCCTACGGGCGAGGCTTTTACCGGTAAATTCTTTTCGGTTATTAAAAAACCATCGGCTGGTACTTTTTTTGCAAAATCCTTGAAAGCTTTTTTAACATTGGCAAAGGTTTTAAAATAATCCAAATGCTCTTTATCAACATTGGTAATGACCGCAATCTGCGGCGAGTATTCCAAAAACGAGCCATCGTATTCGCAGGCCTCAATGACAAGGTAGTTACTCTTTCCGATTCTAAAATTCGTATTGCCGAATTCTTTCAGTTTCGTGCCAACAATCACCGTCGGGTCAATGCCGGCTTTTATTAAAATCAATGCTATCATGGCGGTGGTGGTGCTTTTTCCATGGCTACCGGAAATGGCGATGGTTTTATATTGCCTGGTTAATTCCCCTAGCGCTTGCGGGTAGCTTTTAGTTTGTAGTTTGTAGCGGGTAGCTTGTAGTAATTCTGGGTTTTCCGTTTTTACCGCCGGACTATGGATAACCAAATCAAAATCGGGCTGGATATTTTCTGCCATATTGCCAATCATAATTTTCACACCCTTGCTGGCAAGAAAATTGGTGATTTCTGAAGCCGCCAAATCGGAGCCTGAAATGTCATGACCCTTTTGTAAATAATACTGGGCCAACGCCGAAACGCCGATCCCCCCAATGCCAATAAAATGTATTTTCATAAATTTAAATTGCATGACTCAATAATCGTGTATTGTGGGCCATTTTTGCCGCCCTCACTCTCCATCACCTCAATTGACTCAACCAAAAAATTCAAATTAATATCCTCTCCCACTTCGGGTCGCTCTTCTGGTTCAATCTGCCGCCACAAGAAAGTACTGATGCGAGCCAATGTAACATGGGGGCTAAACGTTTTAAATTCCGGCTTGAAATTAATTTTTTCCAAAAAGGCTTCTTGCAGGTTATTTTTTAAAACTGACAACTCTTTATTTTTTTCTCCCGTGGCCCAGATAAATCGTGGTACAATTGAACGGCCCACCCCGCTAAGCGGGGTTAAGGCCCGCTCAGCGGGCCCATAACCAACATTACTAAAATTCATTTCAAAACCAGCATGTCCAGCCGCTACTTCTTTGGCAATAACACAAACTTCGCCTAATTCCTCATTAGTCAAATCGCCCAAAAATACTAAGGTAACATGCAAATTCTCTTGTGGCGTCCATTTGGCGGGAAGTCCGGAAAATTTCTGTTCAAAACTCGCCAGATATTTCTTAACATCACCCGGTAAATTAATGGCGATAAAAACCCTGTGGCGCTTGTTCATTAAAGTATATTATCAAAAAAAGTGCTAATATTAAAGCCATGAATGAGGAAATTGCGCATATTTTTGATGAAATGGCCCGATTACAGGAAATTAAGGGAGATTCGACCTTTCGCATCAATGCCAACAAAAAAGTGGCGCGCATTTTGCGTTCGCTTCCCTCCCCACTCAAAAAAGGCGAAATTCCGAAAATAAAAGGTATCGGAGCTTCTTCCATGGAAAAAATCGAAGAGTTTCTTAACAAGAAAAAGATCAAGGCTTTCAGTAAATTACAGGAAGAAACCGCTATCCGCCAGATTGTCACCCATTTTTTCCAGTCAAAGGGTTTGGGCTTGCAAGAATTGAAACAAAATGCTAAAAAAAGAAAGATAATCTATTCGCGTTTTACCAAACCGGCAAAACAGCTCATAGAATTAGCAGGTTCAGTGGATGCGGCAAAGAAAGCCATTGATAAAGTGGCAGGCTGGGCCCAAAGCCGCAAACTGGATTACACCATTGAAACCGTGTTTAAAAAGTGGTTGGAATTGGACACCTTAAAACCCAAAGAAAAGGTTTTAAAACCGTTTTACCAAGGCGACCCGATGGTTTACTCTGAATTGAAACGTAAATGGTACGTGATTTCTAAACAGGGCGAATGGTTATTATTTGCTGGCAAGGAGAAAGACATTGAGTGGAAAACGATTGACTAATTTTGTAATTTTAAATTTTTAATTTTAAAATAATTTCTTAATTCTTAAATTTTTAAACATTCACGCATTATTTAAAAATTGGAAATTGGAAATTAAAAATTCACACACATATGCTTACCCATACTGACTTAAAAAAGGGCACCCAGTTTATTTACGAAAACCAGCCATGGGAAGTGGTTGACGCGCTTTTGGTTAAAATGGCTCAGCGCCGACCGGTGGTGCAAACCAAAATCAAAAATTTGATAAACGGTTCCGTGCAGGAAAAAAACTTCCAGCAGGGGGACATGTTTGATGAAGCCGAACTGGTTAAAAAAAATATCAAGTTTTTATATTCCACTAAGGGTCAGTATTTTTTCTGTGAAGAAAATAATCCTGCCGTCCGGTTTTCATTTGATGAAAGCATGTTGGGCGCACAAGCCAAATTTTTCAAACCCAATTCACTGGTTGAGGGCATTATTTTCAACGAAAAAATCATTAACGTAAAAAGCCCCATTAAAGTAACTTTAAAAGTGAAAGAATCTCCGCCCGGCATTAAGGGCGACCGTGCCCAAGGCGGCACCAAAGAAGCCATTTTGGAAAGTGGCGCGGCCATCCAAGTTCCCCTCTTCATTGAAGAGGGCGACATGATTGAAATCAACACGGAATTGGGAGAGTATGTAAAGCGAGCGAGTGAATAGATTTAGGATTTATGATTTAAGATTTATGAACCAAAAATCCGCCTTCTGAACTGGGCCCCAAAAAGTGGACACTTTCGTGTCCACTTTTTGCTTTCTAGGGCATAATACCAGTAACCGGCGTTTTTGGCAGACGCTACAAAATATATGAGCAAAAGAATATTCACGCCTGATCAAATCGATGAATTGTTAAAGAATCCTCACGTGGTAAAGTGTTCTGAAAAATCAATTACCTATCACAAGGACTTCAAGCTACTTGTAATACGGCAATATCAAGATGAGGGGTTGTCTGCCATACAGATATTTAAGCAAGCGGGCTTTAACCTGGATATCATTGGCAGAAAAGTTCCCAAAGACTGCCTGTATGACTGGATAGAAATATGGAAAACAAAAGGAGTTGATGGTTTTTCAAAAGAACAACGGGGCATCACAAAAGGTGGAACCAATGGCAAGCGAAGTTTCAAGAACCTTACTGATTCAGAAAAGATCAAAGAGCTTGAAATGAAGGTGGCTTACCTGAAAGCCGAGAACGCTTTTTTAGCACGACTCCGGGCCAAGCGAAAGGGTTAATCCTGCGGCCGCCACAGAAATTCGCCATTATCCATCAGGCAAACCAGGAAGTGAAAGCCACCTGCCGATTCGCCGGAGTTTCCACGAGCGGATATTATCGGTGGCTCAAGCACAAAGCAGAGCCGCAAAAAGACCACGATGACTACCTGCTCGTCAAAGAAATCTTTGACCAAGGCAAAGGCAAGTGGGGCTGGCGACAGGTACAAATGAACCTAAAAACCATTAAAAACATCACGATGAACCACAAAAAGATCAAACGGATTAAAAACAAGTACGGGCTTGTCACCAAGATACGCCAAAAGAATCCCTACAGGGCTATGATGAAAAAAACTCAGGAGCACCGGACGTTCCCGAATATATTGCAACGACAATTTACGCAACTAATTCCCTTTAAGGTATTTTGCACCGACATCACGTATGTATTTTTCAACAACCGCGTGGCATATTTTTCCGTCGTCAAAGATATTGCCAGTGGTGAAGTTGTAGCTTGGAGTTTGAATATGCACATTACGATGGATTTAATTGTTGATACGGTAAAAAGCATGAAAGACAATGAGAATATTCCTTCATTAAAAAATGTCCTGATCCATTCCGACCAGGGTTTTCACTACACTAATCCCGAGTACATTTTAAGTCTCAAAAATCTCGATATGATCCAATCCATGTCGCGTAAAGGAAACTGCATTGACAACAGTCCCATGGAAAGTTTCTTTGGACACTTTAAGGATGATGTTGATTACAAAACCTGCAAAACGTTTGAGGAACTACTGGCTATGGTAAAAGAATATATTGAGTACTACAATACAAAGCGACAGCAGTGGGAACTAAAAAAGATGACCCCGGTGGATTACCGGAATCATCTTTTGTTAGCCACTATTCACTAAAAAGCGGTTTTTTTGCTCGTGTCCACTAAACGGGGTACGGTTCATTCTGGCGGATTTTTTGCATAAAAAAAGCCACAGTCTTTTGAAAGTGGCTTTAGTAAATTAGAAAAATTACGGTGTCGTATCTAGCAGCCCTACTCCTGCCCGTAAATGCAGGCAAGACATGAGCTCTAAACTTTTCAGGCCAGAATCAAAGAGGCTCAACACCAAATCTCCGCCTGACCACCAACACCGTAATCGGAATGATGCGGCCTGCACCTTGCAGAACACCCGCAAGGCAACGCACCACCCCTTACCTTGCCACCAATGTTAGTTTAACTGACTAAGATATTACTGTCAATTACCTTTGCCGCACAATATAAAACCGCCTGAGTAGGCGGTCTTAAGGACTATTTTTTCGGGCGAAGACGAAGGTGCGCCACCGCGCGCCTTTTCTTGTCTGGCAAATGGATGGATTCTTGCGCCAGGCGCTTGGATTCAATAACCCCGTATTCGTCTAATGAAAAAATGTCTGCATTAGTATCTTTTGCCTTACTTTTAAATTCTTCTATAAGCATATCGGCAATAGCGTCAATACTACTACCCCACGATGCCTCATTTTCTTTACGCGAAAGCGGCGGCCATGTAAATACACAATCGGCATTAACCATTTTCCAGCCTTCATTGAGCTTTTCTTGATTATGAGTGCCGTCAAACGTCACCCGTAATCTTCCTCCGCTGGCAAGATATAGTTCAAAAAATCCATCAATGCCATTGCTGTCTAGCCTTGACCCGACTGCCGTATAAAATTCAAGCTGGCTAAAGTGTTCCAACCCCAGCTTTTTACAAATAGTATAATGTAACTGGTTTGCGAATTCTAAAGAAGGCTCGCTTGGGTCGGCAACACCGCTTTCGGAATCTTGGGAATTGCGATAAGGCTGGAATTCTTTTACCTTTTCTATAGCCCGCGCCATTTCTTGTTTATTCAATTGACGGTACGATTTGCCTTTTTCAAATTCATCAATAACCGACCCTTCCGGCCCCCGTACTTTCCCCAGATATTGCTCTTCAGCCATACCCCCTGTTTCCCCATAGGAATTTTCAAAAGGCGCAGGCCCATATTCATATTTCATACCAATGGTGCGAATTACTGTCCGCCAAAAGTTTTTTTTATCATTCCCCGAAGTGAAACTTTTTTTGGAACAAAATTTCCATTTTCATCCCACTGTTCCGGATTTTCTGCTTTATCTTGAGCTATTCTGGTTTCATGGATGTATTTCTTAACAGCTTCATACTTTTCTGATCCCACCCTTTCACGTATCCTATTATCATCTTTCTCTTGAGAGGTACTTCCTTTAACGGAAAAATTATCCCACGCTTGTTTGATGAAATTATGAGAATTGCGCTCATCTTGTTCCCTCATTAATATATCACCAAGTTCTTTAATATCCTGCGAATAGCCTTCCCCGTCTTCCACAGCTTCTGCCATAGGAATTTCTTCCTCTATTTTCTCTTTTAAGCTTGCAATTTTTTCGGGATTTTTTAACTCTTCTTCTTTTATGTCTCTTACATTAGATTCTACTTCTTTGAGCAATTCTGCTGTATCTTCTACTGGTTCTGCCACCTCTACGTCTTCTACATTTTTTATTTTTTCTTGTTCTCTTTTATTCAATTCTTCTGGATTCATATTTTTTATTTAGTTACTATTTGCTAATTATGCAGGATTCAATGAATTATTACAACTAACTATTGCCACGTGACTATTGTCACGCCTTTCGGCGGTGAAGCGAGGGTATTCTGCCAAAAGTGCACCTCGCAGGCAGAAAAGCATGGTTTTTGCCAGCAGGCAAAATTTTCTGCCGAGAGTTGAGCGGGAATTTTTCGCTGGAAAAATTAACCGCGTCACTTTTGGCGGAATACCCGAGCAGAGCCCTCTATACCCTTCTATTTATTGCCTTCGGCATGATAGGTCGGGTATAAGTGTTCGCTGCGGCTCCCTTACCGTTTCGGCAACGGGCCGGGGTCCTGCGGCGCCGCGGGCGCCGCTAAAACAAACGAACGCTTGATAATATCGGCCTCAACCAAAGCCTTGGGCTTGCCATACTTTAATTTGGCGATTTTTTTGATGATGTCCACAATTTGGGGCTTGCCCGGGCTTGGCGGATAGATTTCCATTTTAAAGGGGGTTGAAATTTTGTTGTTTAACATCATTTTCATGATAATCCGGAAATTATCCAAATTGACCAAATCAAACCTGGAAAATCCAGGCTCAAACTGCTTTTCTAAAAATTCGGCGTCTTCGGCGCCAATGCGAAACGCCCCAATACTTCCCACGTTTCCCAGCACCGCGTCGCGGATTTCTTCGGTTAACTGCGGCATGAACTGGTGAGCCATGATCAAGTTTAATTTGTACTTGCGGGCTTCGGATAAAATGGTAGAAATGCTATCTGTGGTGAAATTTTGGAATTCGTCAATGTATAGGTAAAAATCGGTTCGGTCTTCTTCTTTCATACTGGCGCGGCGCATGGCGGCCATCTGAATTTTTGAAACCAAAATAAGCCCAAGTAGCGAACTGTTCACCTCCCCGGTCTGGCCCTTTGACAGGTTGGCCAGAAAAATCTTCTTTTCATTCATGATGCGGGTCAAATCAAAACCGCTGCGGGACTGGCCAATGATGTTGCGCATCATTTCATTTTCAATGAACCGGCCCACTTTGCTGACCACATAGCCCAACATATCAGAACGGGTATTGCCCGTAGTAGCCGCCCATTCTTTCACCCAAAACTGGCGCACCACCGGATCGGTAACTTTGGCCAATTTTTCCTGCAAAAAAGCCGGGTCGGTAAACATTTTAGGAATCTCCACCAGCGTGCCGGGATTTTGCGGGTCGGCCATTAAGGCCAGCATGGCGTTACGCATGTAATGCTCGAACATGGGGCCGATGATTTCCGGCGGGAACAGTTTATAAAAAATGGAAATCATTTCTTGCACGGCAAAATCTTTTTGTTCAGGGGTGTCGTATTCCAGCATGTTCAAACCCATGGGCCGTTCCATGTCAAACGGCTCAAACACCACCACGTCATCAACCCGGTTTTTGGGAATATTAGCCAGCACGTGTTCCACAAATTCCCCATGCGGGTCAACAATGGCTACCCCCTCGCCGTTTTGGATATCCTGAATGGCCATTTCTTCCATGAATGTTGATTTTCCCGTACCGGTTTGCCCCACCACATATAAATGCCGGCGGCGGTCCTGGCGCGAAGCAAAATAGACTTTTTTTTCTTCGCCGCGAAAGTTAACTTTGCCCAATAAATTGGGGCCGATTTGGGGCAAATCTGCCGGAGGAGCGGCTTGAACCGACGCGGCCGCTTTAATGTACGGGGTTTCTATATAATGGGTGGGAAAATGATACAAACTGGCCAGCTCTTCGGTGTTTAAAATATTTTTTTGGGAAGCATTAAAAACCCGGAATGAAAAATCATAGACTAATTTTTTCAACCCGCCCCCTTTCACTTCAACCGGCTCCAAACTATTGGCCGCGAAAAGTGAAAATTGGTTAAAGGAACCTACTAAATGGCTTAAAATATCTTCGGCGCGTTCGCGGGTGTTAGCCGAAGCCACCAGCCGGATGTTGGTTTCAAACACCTGCTTTTGGATTTTATTTTGAATGGCATCATAGCCAACCTGGTCAAAACCCTGTTCCTTTTTTTGGACATCTTTTATGTCTTTGGGCGCGGGCTTGGCGCCAGCCAGCGTTTCCGAAATAATTTTGGAAAACTCCCCCTTGCCAGCCTGGGCAATAGCCTTACGCACGTGAATACCTTCGCGTATCTTGGCCAGGGCCTTTTCACCGTTTTTGCGGAAATCCTTGGTGGCCATGGGCCGGATAATAAGCTGTACCGCCGCACCTTCGTTTTGGGAAATTTTACTTAAATTATTGGTAATGGTGGCAATGGGATCTTTTTCCAGTTTTTGGTAGGTACTAATACCCAGCAACGCGTTTTCCCGCAGTTTTAAATAGGCCCCCGCGGTTTTGCCGCCCGGTTCAAAAATAGTATAGTCTTGGGGAACCTTGTCAACAATGGCCCGCGGATACACTCCCTGCACGTACTTTTCAAACACCGATTCCAGGTATTTGGGCACGCACACATAAAATGAAATGTCAGAGCTACCAATCTGTGAAGCGATTTCCAGGGCAATGGACGGCGGTGAGCCAAACCAGGCAGGCTTTTTCAGGTACAAAAAATTAGCCAGCACCTGTTCCATCTGGGAAATAATCAGCTTTTCTTCTTTTTGGGCTTCACCTTCCTGCTTGGATTCGTTTTTCGGCATCATCACCAAAAAAAGGGCTGCTTCTAAGCCGCCCGTCACCGCATTTTTTTGAGCCTGCTCAGAAAACAAAACTACGATAAGGGCGATGATAATCAGGATACATACCGCGATAAGAACGTAAATAATGAGAAGCATCGGCAAAAATTATTCTTTAAATTTCTTGTAAAATCCTTGCGCGGCCAGGGCGTCGTGAAATACATCCAGCACATGCGGGTCGTCCATTTTTTTGGCCACGTTAACCGCGTACACCACGCCTTTTTGTTCGGCCACCAGCAAGAGTTTTTTGATTTTTTCGTCCTGCCCCGCAGTTTTAATGTCTTGCGCCGTCTGGCTTACTTGGGGCTTGACGCTATCATCCACATCCATGGCTTCAATTTTTTGGCGCAATTCTTTTTGGTCGCTCGCTTCCTGAGGCTCCGGCGCATCTTGCTGTTCAGGGCGCGGTTCCGGGACGCTTAAAATTTCCCCCGGTTTTGGGACGGGTTTATTTTCTTGGGATTCTTTGGCATTAATGTTATTGGTATCGGCCATATATTTTCTTATCTTAAATCCAAATCTAAAAAGGCTGATTCTATTTTTGAAGTTTTGGGGTTGGTGGCTTTAACTTCAATTTTCAAGTGATCCGATACTTTTGAAACCTGGTACATTTTAACGCAGGGGGTCGGTTCAAATTCAGGTTTTAACACTTCTCCGCACAAATTGGGCCTGGGCAAAAAATAGTAGGCATTGGGGTCTTCAATAAAATTCCGGCCGTCGGCGTCAACAATACTGCCAATATCCCAGGCCATGCGGGCGGTATCTGACTTGCCTTTATTTTGCGCCCGAATGGTCACATAGACGAATTTTTCCGTAGTAACTAAGTCTTGCTGGTAACTATTAGGGGCTTTAACCACCGGACCCAGGTCAATGGCCGAATCAAATAAAAACCGGATGTCGCCAATGGTGGTTTCATAGACCGGTTTTGGTGGCTCATTTTCAGCCGCCAGCTCTTCTTGGGTTTTGACTACCGGAGCATTTTTTGCCGCAGAATATTTCAGCAAGATATACACCAGCACCACTGCCAACAGCACCACCACCGCTAAAATAATCAGTGTTTTTGATACTTCCCCCGATTGCTTATTGAATCCCTTCATAGATGTTATGATTAATTAGTTTATTGTATCACGACCCATCGATACTTGCCATATTGATCCTTGTGGAATTCCCACCTTGCGTATTGGTATTTTTTTAACAGCTGCTGTATGGCGTTTTTTTGGGGCGTGTCAAATTCCATACAAATACGGCCGCCAGGCGTGAGGAAATTTTTGGCCAAAGCCAAAAATTTCCGGATATACCGCAAACCATCTTTCCCACCAAACAGCGCCACGTGTGGTTCATAATCTATAACCGATTTTTGAATCTTGTTTCTTGTTTCTTGGTTATTTGGTATGTACGGTGGATTGGCAAAAATGTAATCAAATTGGCCGGTAATATTTTCAAACACATCTGATTGGATTATTTCGTATTTATTTTTTTGTATTTTATTAAGCGTGCAGTTTTTTTTAATTTGAGCGCATGCGGCATTTTCTGAATCAACAAACGTCACTTGGGAATTTTTAACATGGCTTAAAACTGCAATCCCAATCGCCCCTGACCCCGCAAACATATCACAAACTGACAAACTCAAGTTTGTTGGTTTGTCATTAATGACCGATTCCACCCAAAATTCCGTTTCCGGCCGCGGAATCAACACGTTTTTATCCACCAAAATCTTGCATCCCAAAAACTCCACAAACCCGATAACATGGTCCAGCGGTTCCCCTGCTTTCAGCCGTTTAATATCTTTTTTAAAAGCCGGCGTTTCAATACCGCCATACTTATCCTGCAACAAAAACGCAATTTCTTTTTCCATGCTTGTATTTTAGCTAAAATGCTATAACATTGAAATAGTACATCGGGGGGGCCATACTATCTCCAAGGAGTATGCAATGCTATTTCACCACATACTAATGCACACAGGCATGCTGTATTGCGTGCGCCATGGGTGTCGTTTTATCACCAGCCAGCCGCCGCAATTTGACCGCCAACGCCGCCAAGTACTTCTTAAATGCGAAATATGCCACCAGGAAGAATGGCTTCTGTTAACTAAAGAGGCGTTCAGGAAATTCCTGGAAGAGCTGGGAGAAACCGAGGCGGCATGAATCGGTCCACCCATTAACCCGAGCGACCGCAAGGCCGCTTTTTTTTACAAAAAAAATCCGCAACGCGCGGATTTTTATGAAATGCTCGTAATTTCAACCTGGGTGTGCTTTTGGCGATGGCCGATTTTCCGTTTGTATCGTTTCTTCGGTTTGTATTTAAAAATAATCAGTTTTTTTCCTTTGGTTTGGGCCAATACTTTTCCCTTCACTTCTGCCCCCTTGATAAACGGGGTTCCAATTTCAATTTTGCCGTCTTTTTCCCACATCAAAACCTCGGTGAAAATCACTTCACCTAAGTCTTCCCGCCCATCAGGGCGAGGCTCGCCCCCTTTAGGGGCGGCAAATTCCAATTTTTCTATGGTTATTTTATCTCCCGGCTGGACAACGTATTGTTTACCACCGGTCTTAATTACTGCAATCATGTGATTTGCGAGCGAAGCGAGTAAATCACGCAGAAATTTAGGCTAAATATACCGAAACCTTGAGGCCTGAATTTCTGAGCTACCTTACCACCTTTCAACTGATACTAACAAAAATGGCCCTATTGGTCAAGTTTTGGCCCCTCTATTTCATCAATTTTCACTTTGGGTGTACCATCCGTAATTTTCACCACATCTTTGTCAATTTTCAAAAATTCCCCCCTGGCTTTGTTGTAAGAACTGACCGTTTTATCCAAGTTATCCCCCATCCTGTTTACATACTCTGAATAGGTGTACATATGTTTACCCAAACGCTCCACCTCTTTAATAATATTTTGCGCCTGTTCTGAAATTTTCTGGTTTTTCATGCCCTGCAATACTGTCTGCAGATAAGCCAGAAACGACGTTGGCGAAACTACAATCACCTTTTTCTTTCCCGCGTAATACACTAAATTATTAGTATCTTCAGAGATAACCCCAATCTTATTGATAAGTAAATCGTAATACACCGCTTCGCTAGGGATAAACATAAAGGCAAAGTCCGTAGTTTTTTCTTCCGGTTTTACGTATTTTGAAGTTTCATCAATTCTCAATTTTAAATCTGCCACAAAGGCCATTTCCAAGCGCTTTTTTTCATTTGGTTCGCGAGCCTCCACCATTCTATTATAATTTTCCAAAGAAAATTTTGAATCAATGGGAATAATAAGTTTATCTACAAAAACTACTGCATCTACAATTACGCCGTCTTTAAAGCCATACTGCATTTGGTAGCTTCCTGGAGGCAACACATTCTTTAATACTGTTTCCAAATAATATTCTCCCAAAATTCCCCGCTGTTTCGGGTTTTTTAAAATATCTTGCAAGCTTTGCAGCTGGTCGGCAAACCCCACCACCTGGCGGTTCGTTTCATCAAGCTTTGCCAATCTTTCGCGCACATCACCAATAATTTTTGCGGATTGGTTAAACTGAAACTGCGCGTTTTTATTGGATTCAGAAAGCTTGGTGTCCAGCACCTGGGAAATTTGGTTAATTTGCTGCTGCAACATTAGCATGGCGCTGTCGTCTTTCTTGAGCTCTTCCTTTTTTCTGATCTGCAAAAAAACCAGCACCCCAATGCCGATAACTATTATAATGTAAAATATAATTGAAGTATCCATTAAAATCATTTTACTGTAAATACAGTAAATAAAAAAGCCCCTCAAATAATATCAAATTAACTTCAATATTTCTTCCCTTAATTCATAGGAATTGCAATGGGTTAAAACCCCTAAATAAGACTGCAATGTTTTGTTAAACGAATCTTCTGAAATGGCGCTTCCTTGCAGCTCTTTAACCTTGGTCTTTAGTTTTTCAATCATCCTGTTTTTTGTTTTTACCCTTACTATTTTATGATGCGGGAAACTGACATAGCCTAAAAAATCAATGCCCTGGTAATATTTTCTTACGATAATTTTGTTGGGATGGAGCGCCAGTTTTAATCTATTTTTTAAAAAAGCATCTATTTGAGATTTATAACTTTCAAACTTTTGAGCGCTACTTTCAATAATCACAAAATCGTCACAGTAACGGATATAATATTTTACCTTCAATACGTGTTTTACAAACTGGTCCAGCTCGTTTAAATAAATGTTAGAAAAGAGCTGGCTAACCACATTTCCCAGCGGCAACCCTTTTTCAAAACTGCTAACAATGGTTTGCAAAAGCCATAGAACCCCTGGGTCTTGTATTTTATTTTTCACTAATCCCATCAAAATATCCTGATCAACAGAGTCAAAAAACTTTCTGACATCGCATTTTAACACATGTGCCAGCTCGGTGTTATTCTTGCTCACTTTTTGCAAAAACACATTCAACCGCTTCAGAGCCCGATGCGTTCCTTTTTCATTCCGGCATGAATAGGAGTCAAAAATGAAAGACTTATCAAATAAAGGGTATAAAACTCTGAATATGGCATGGTGTAACACCCGGTCTTTGACGCAGGCCTTGTGGATATGCCGTATCTTCGGGTCTTTGACATAAAAAGAAAAATAGGGAGAATGCCAATAGGTTTTATCCCGTAATTCTTTGTTAAGCTTGAATATATCAGTTTCCAGGTTATACTCAAATAGCTGGACATCTGCCTTTGCCCTTTTGCCCCGCCTAAACTCGTCCCACGCCAAAAACAAATTATTAACCGAAGTAATTTCTTCAAAAATACTATGGCTTATAACCCCCCCCCCACAGCTTTGACTTGCCTATTTTGCGTTGTTGCCATGAATTATATAAATCATTTTATGAATATTCCAAATGTTTTCCCAAGAAAGACAAACATAACATCGCCAACCGCTGTGAAAATATAATCTTAGACATTATAGAACTCATCTTACTGGCCATCAATGACAAAACCCAGCGCAAGCTGCTGATATTAGAAAAAATAAGCGCCAAACTCAATACCTTGCGAATGTTTATCCGGTTGATAAAAGAACTGAAAATCATCAGCCTTACCAAATATATTATTTTACAATCAAAAATAGATGAAATTGGCATAAAACTGGGAATCTGGATAAAAAATGCACAAAAACAGAGCCTATAAAAAGGCTCTTTTTTGTTGGGACTTCGGAGCGGGCGCAGATATTGGCATTGGAGTTGTTCGGGTTGCAGTTGTTGCCATAGACCTTGCGATTATCGTGATTGAAGTTGACGTACGGGACATTGCCATTGGAATCCAGCGAGCGCATATTGCGTAATTACATCCAAGGGGTGCGGGAGAGAATTAGAATTAGTTTTAGAACCCAAAAAATGAGATGATTTCTAGGCACAGCGAGGAAGCATAGTCTCTGCACTACGCTGACGAAGCTGTAACGCAGAAATCAGCCATTTTTTG
>C687J35174_10001217_pt1 | contig 37586 bp, 48 predicted proteins | sample RifCSPhighO2_01_FD_35174 | JGI IMG/M metagenome (IMG submission 35174) | reverse complement strand
CTTGTATAGGTTCTTCATAATACTGCCTGTTCTCCTGCGCTTTCTGGCGGGCAATCCCAACAAGCCTTCGCGCATCCCCAACAAGCCCGGCTGAAACCGCAACAATATGATCATCTATCGGAAAAATCTTTTCAATTGATTCTGGTATTAAGAGCCTGCTTGTGATTTTTTTATCAGCGCCAAAAAGTATCCCATCAGAGTATTTGCAAGCAACACCCATTGTCCCCTGCGAAACTATCTTTGAAGCGTACTCTACCTGATAGAGCCTTCCGTCGGGCGAGAACATTGTTGCCGCACGATCGTAATTGGCAGATTGGTTAGCACCAGGATACAAAAAATCACAACTCCTTTTTCCCCTTGATTAATAGTATTTTTTAATGAGTAAGGTTATTAAAGGCAACTTTAAATCTGGATTTGCGAACAAAATGAAACAGAGGGCCTGAATTTACCAAAAATCACCTACAGATAATTCCTGTTAACTATTTGAGCACAATTGCGTCTTTGCGAGCGGAAAAATCTTTGTCAAAAGTCACTATCTTGGCACCTGTTTCTAGCGCGGTTCGGTAAATCACAGAGTCGGCTAACGAGAGCCCAAGCTTTGCTGAATCATCTGCACTTTTTTCCAGAATTGATTCGGAAACATCCACAATGATGCTATTATCCTTCATGAAATCCAAAGACTCTGAAATCTTTTTGGACTCCTCTTTTCCCAGTAAGAGCCTCTTTTTTACTTCATGCAAGGAAACCGCTGAAGAGAAGAGTATGCAATCACCCTTATTGATTATCTTGACCATTCTCGGTTCGCCTGAAAGGAAATATTCAAGCCACGCAGAAGAATCTAACAGATATTTAGATTCTATCAACTTTATCCCTCAAACCATGGAGAATCTCTTCAGTTGTCCATTTCTTGCCATGACCAAGCGCACCAGCCATTGACTTTTTGTGCCGTGTCTCTATTAGGCGAGATATTGCCTCATCATACGATGCTGCCTTTGTCCGCTCCATAATTTTCCTCAGCCTCATTGCAGTATAATCCTTAACCTGGATCGTAGTAGTTCCCATCAAATCACCAATATACTATAGCACTATAGCAATATAAGTATTATGAGAGCCTACTACCCCATTTTACATATTACGTCTTTTAGCGAACTATTTATAATCCTCTACAATAGCGAGTAATCAAAATGCATAAGAATAAATTTGCAAAAACACTCACTCTAGAATGGAGAAACCAAGAATCATTTTTGTTTGCGGGACAGGGGACGGAATAAGCAAAAGAATGAGGTATGATTTTGAAGAGTATCTTACTCAAATAGGGAAGAGGGATGAATTCCAAATATTTACAGCCGGGATAATTACTCGGACATTAAGTAACTTTATCCCATCAATAAGCACTGACATATTTGTTTTTCACCACAGTACAAACCAGGCAAGATTAGCCAAAAAATTCGGAATAAGAAGGAGTAAAATAGTAAGTATTGTTTATCCGGTTTATTGGAGCGCTAAAAGAGAGCCGTTGAACCAAAAGCGAAATAATTGGGCAAAACAAGTTTTTGAAAAAATAATGAAAAAACAAAAACCCATACAGGAAAAACCATTCTATCTTAGATTACAGAGAAGGAAGAAAAGCCCTACAAGAATTGCCCCAAAACAGTTCATTAGGAGATGACACTAATTCATTTCAGCTTCTTAACCGAACCCGAAACTTTTAGAATAACCGGGATCACTTGCTCTTGCCGCACTTTTTGCAAAAACAATAACCCTGCTTTCACATTCTCTTCTTGAGGCAGGGCGCATCGAACAATCCCCTCATTTTTTTGTGAAAACCATTTTATGAGCCAGAGCCTCTGGGAAGCAATGCCGCTTGCCCCGAAAATTGCCGAAAATATGTTAGAAATCTCAGCCCCGACATCGCGCTCCGAAAGATTTGCGCTGCAAAGAAGCGAGAATTTAATGTATCTTTTTTTCCCGCGAAGGGTGGGAGGGATTGGCTTTTGTGATTTTTTTTCCATTTAGAACGCCTCGTTTTGCCCGATCCCTGCAAGGGAGAGCAGCTCTTTTTCTAGAGCAAACCCTGCCTCGCGGGTTGCAAGAATCTGCGCCAATTTCTTTTTGGAAATTGAACCATATCGCTCTTTCAAATATTCATATCGCCCTGAAAGGCTAACAAGTTGATCGTGAGTAACCCTCTTGTCTGCATACCAAATTATCTTTGCTTCAAGCGAAGTGTTTTTGTCAAAGCGCAAAATCCCCTCAAGCCCGTGCAGCAGCACGATTTCCCCCAGTTCGCTATAGCCGCGCTGCACTAAAATTCCCTTTGCAGCTTTTGCGTGGCTGCAATTATTTTTTATGCAGTGCATTTTCATCAAATCGTGCAAAAAGGCCGCCCTATCCACGGCTTCAGCATCAACTTTTATTTTTTGATTTTTAATTCTCATGGCAAGAGAATTTGCAACCCCCCGCACTGCCTCTGTGTGCTTTCTGATATTTTCAGGGACATTGAATTCTTCCATGAGGCTTTCACATTCCTCAAGTGAAGGCAGCTTCATTTGAACCCCTCCAAAAATTCTTTCGGGTTTTCACGGCAGAATTTAATAGCATCATTTTTTTGCGCCCCCAGAAGGCATGCAAATGAGACAAGGTCTTTTGAAGCGCGCATATGCTGCTTAGTTTTCGCCCCGCTCAAAAAAAGTATTTTGCACCCCGCGCTATTTGCAATCCGAAATGCCATTGAAGCATTCTTCAAAAGCTGCGAGAGCCTCATGCCTTCGCTTTCCAAAAAATCATTGAAAAGAAAAGCAACAAAGCACCCGCTCTCACGCGCAACATTTGCACTTGGCATATCCAGCATGCATTTTTCGGAATTGAACGGCTGCAAGAGAAGGTTTGCCTTTTGGGATGCTGCAAAAGAGCACATATCAGGGCTTGTTCCTCTCACCGCTACAAAATCGTAGAGTTTTTTTGCCGCAGAAAGTTCATTATTATCTTTTTTTGCAAATACTTTGCAAGAGTAGAATTTTGGCAAGGTCTTTGCAGAAGGATTTAAGGATTCGCCTTTTTGTGAAAAATCTGCCGCAATAATGCATGCATCATCTTTGAAAAATTGTGAATTCCCTTCAAGAAATTGCCTGTCAAAAAATTGGACCAAATTGAGGTTCATAAACCTAAAGTGTGTGAAAAAGTAGTTAAAATTGTTTTACTTTCCCTTTCTCTGGTGCGCTCTTTGGCTCGGGAAGTTCTTTTCATGCCCCCTGCCCTTTTTTAGCCCTCTTGATTTCTTGCCGGATGAGGTAAGGCCTCGCTCAGCCCTTCTCATGTGATTTTTCCTTCCCACCCATCTTTTGTCAAGATCAGCTAGAACTGAAGGTGAGGCCCTATCAGCTAAAATAACTTCAAAATAAGTATTCTTTCCGTCTTCCCCTACCCAATAACTTCCAATAACTTCACAATTTGTAAATGCAACACCGGCCCTTCTCTCTGCCATTGATTGGCGTGAAGACCTTCTTGTGAGCTTTTTTACCCCCATTCTGCGCGGCTTTCTACCCCTAGCCGGCCTTCTGTGCAAACCAGAACCTTTTCTAATCCTAACCTGGGCAATTACTATTCCCTGCTTTGCCTTATACCCCAAGGTTTTGGCGCGCGGGATATTTGACGGGCCTTCAAGCCTTAAAACTGCCGGCCTATTCCTCTGCCCAAAAACACGTGTCCTATATGCTAGCGGATAATTATAACCGTCCTTGGACTTCTCCTTTGCATAAATGCTCTGAAGTGTCCTTTTATAATACTTCAAAAAACCCATAAAAACCACTAAAAAGCCTTAAAGAGGCCAAATATTCAAGTAATACTACTAGAGAAGGAATATAAAAGCAATTGTTAAACACGAGGCGATTTTAGCCCCTAACTTGCCCTAAGATCCTACTATGTTGCTGAAATAAAAAACCCGAGAGTTTTGGATCAGTTTCCTTATCAATTCTTTCTCTTAAAAAATTTACAAGGCCTTTAGGATTGATAGATACCAATGCATCCCAAGCTGCGCTTCTTACCCTGACCACCTTTTCATTTTTCTCAGAAGTTAAAAAAGTAATTCTTTGCAGCGAATCATTTTGCACAGATTTAAACCCGCCAAGAGCAGAAAGGGCAGCATGACGCACGCCTGGTTCAGTATCATAAGTTGCCTGAAGAACTTGCGGCTCAAACGCTCTTGCCTCCATTAACCGCAGCGCCATCAATGCCCTTATTTTAACCTCAGGGGTTTTATGGGAGAGGAATTTAGCAACCTTTGGAGCTGCCTTCTTAGCGGATTGAATATCTGCTTTTTGCAAACTGGCTATTTTAGCAAGGGACCTTTGTATATCCGGGTCTCTTGAAGCAAGAGTCGAAAAACGCCCCACTCGAGCCCATGTCTGTATGGCAGTGGATTTTTCTCTGAGCAGGCCTTTTGACATGGGTTTTGCTTTCATTGGTTTAGCTTTCATGGATTTTGCTTTCATGAATCTAATAACATCCGGACAAATATAAATCTACCCAAGACCGCTATTCCCTTTAAACTAATTGCACCAGTAATTTTCAAATGCAAGAAAAGCTTACAATAGGAAACCGCTGCGACAAGTGCTCGCAGGATGCAAAAATAGTGCTACCTTACGGGCCGCACAGGTTCTGCTCTACACATTTCAATGAGTTTTTTGAAAACCGCATCAAAAAAACCACGCGCAATAGCTCCATGATAAAATATGGGGAGAAAATCGCAATCGGGGTTTCTGGCGGAAAAGATTCAATGGTCACATTGCATCTTCTAAACAAAATATTTGGCGGGCAAAATAAAATTGAAGCAATAATGATTGATGAGGGCATTAAAGGGTATCGTGACAAGGCCCTTGAAGTGGGGGTGAAATACTGCAAAGAGCACTCAATAGAATACCACGTGGNCACGTATCAGGAAAAATTCAACCTTGATATGAATGAGGTTATGAAAAAAATCCACAGCGACAAATCATTGGGAAGCACCTGCTCATTTTGCGGAGTTTTTAGAAGGGACCTTCTAAATGAAAAAGCACTTGAAATTGACGCGCAAAAACTTGCAACCGGGCACAATTTAGATGATGAGGTGCAGAGCATTGCAATGAGTTTATTTGGAAATGATACCGGCAGGGTCTCCCGGCTTGGTGAAATTGTGGAAAACAAAAAAATAGATGGAATGGTAGCGCGAATAAAGCCCCTCTATGAAACCCCTGAAAAGGAAATTATTGCATATGCTGCCCTGAATGGAATTTCACACTACAGCGAAGAGTGCTGCCCATATTCGTGGATGGCAAAACGTAACCAGTACCGCAAAATGCTAAATGACCTTGAAGATTCAATCCCCGGAACAAAATATTCAATACTAGCTTCATTTAGAAACCTCAAACCCTACCTTATAATGGCCCAAAAAGAAAATCGCCAGCAAATAAAACAGTGCGCTGCATGCGGCAAGGCCTCAAACGGCACTTTGTGCGGCACGTGCAGGCAGCTACTCAAAATACGCTCCGCAAAAACACAAACGCCGGAGCAAAGTGGTATTTTCCAGCCGCAAGATGCCCTTAGCTGCGCGCAGACAAAAGGGCTCAAGTAGAGCTATGCTCACATTTTAAATAGTTTTCAAGGCTAAATTCGTTCAAATAGGGGCCCGTGGCTTAGCGGTTCATAGCACATCGTTGACGTCGATGGGGTCGTAGGTTCAAATCCTGCCGGGCCCACTTATTTTTACACCAAAACAAATTGAAGAGTTTTTAACCCTTTTTAAGTTTTTTATTTACATGCATTTTCTTTTAAGAATTCTTCTAGCGCTCCTGCTCTTCTTTCCCTTAACAATTGCACACCTTGATGCCGGATAGGATAAGGTTGTGAATGGCTACCAAATTGATTTTGGATATTCACCGGCAACCCCACAAGCAAATGAACCAACTGTGATCTCATTGCACATCCGAAAAGATGAGGCGCCACAAGACTACTCATCAGTGTGGGTTAGGATTTCAAATGAAGAAAAAGTATTATTCTCCTCAGATATTCACCCCAAAAACGGCGTAGCAACATTTTCGTACACATTTAGTGAACCGGGGGATTATGAACTTGCCGCACGCTTTGAAAATGATTCAAACATTCTTGCGCAAACTGATTTTTTATTAAAAGTTTCAGAAAATACAAATGAATCCGGAAACGAAAATCCTACGGACAGACAAGCCGAAGATTCAATTTTTATTTTCGCGGCCCTTTTGATTGCAGGAATGATAGGGGCGATTGGAAGCAGAATGTTTTTGAAATAAGTTCATTTATGCTTGTGCATCTGGCTTTCCTTCTTTGCAACAATTTGCCTTGTTTTGAGAACAGTGTCAGGGTTTAGTGAAATTGAATCAATCCCAAGCCCTACTAAAAACTGGGCAAAATCCGGAAAATCAGAAGGGGCCTGGCCGCAAATCCCGACCTTTCTGCCATTTTGGTGGGCAATTTTTATCACCTGTTCAATTAGGCGCTTCACCGCTTCATTTTTTTCATTTCCAATGTGTGCAATTATTCCGGAATCGCGATCAAGCCCTAAAGTTAGCTGCGTTAAATCGTTTGAACCTATTGAAAAGCCATCAAATACCTCACAAAATTCTTCGGCTAAAATTACGTTGCTTGGGATTTCGCACATCACATAAATTTCTAGGCCCTTTCCCTGCTTCAGGCCATTTTTTGCCATCTCCAAAACAACCTTGCGCCCCTCTTCTACAGTTCTGCAAAACGGAACCATCACTTTTAGATTTACTAGCCCCATTTTCTCGCGCACTTTTTTTATCGCTTCACACTCTAATGCAAATGCGTCCCTAAACTTTGGATCATAGTAGCGTGAAGCCCCTCTCCAACCAATCATTGGGTTTTCCTCTTTTGGTTCAAACTGCGCCCCGCCTATTAAATTTGCATATTCATTGCTCTTAAAATCCGAAAATCGCAATATTACAGGTTTTGGGTAAAATGCAGCAGCAATCATTGCAATTCCTTCCGCTAATTTATCAATATAGAACTGCTCGCGGTTCCTATACCCTTGAGTTAACTTTTCGATTTTTTCCTTTGCTTTTATGTCCTTTAATTTGTCAAAATGCAAAATCGCATTCGGGTGGATTTTCACATATGAATTTACAATAAATTCCTCTCTGCAAAGACCCACTCCATCATTTGGGATTGATGAGAATTCAAATGCCTGCTCCGGGTTTCCTACATTCATCATTAAGTGAGTGCGGGTTTTAGGCAAATTTGAAATATTGAGTTTTTTTACCTGGTATAAAAGTTCCCCTTCATACACAGTCCCCCGTTCGCCTTGCGAGCAGCACACCGTAACCCCCTGCCCGTTTTTTATTTTCTCGGTAGCATTTCCTGTGCCAACAACTGCCGGAATTCCAAGTTCGCGCGAAACAATTGCTGCATGCGATGTCCTTCCTCCGCGCTCTGTTACAATTGCCGATGCAATTTTCATTATAGGTTCCCAATCAGGGTCGGTTGTATCGGTTATTAGCACTTCACCTTTTTTAAATTCTGCAATTTTAGAAGCGTCCCTAATTATTCTTGCCTTTCCCGAACCTATTTTTGAGCCGATGGCTTCCCCTTCAATTATTACTTTGCCCCTGCCCTTTAGCAAATAATGCTCAAGTACCCCTTTGTCCTTTCTGCTCTGCACTGTTTCAGGCCTAGCCTGCACAACAAATAATTCATCAGTGTGCCCATCTTTTGCCCACTCCATATCCATAGGAGTATAGTGCCCACGCTTTTGCGAATAATGCTCTTCTACAAGGCAGCCCCATTTTGCTAGCTTTAAAATTTCGGCATCACTTAGAGTAAATTTTGAGCGCTCACTACTCTGGGTCGCAACGGTTTTGATTGTTTTAGACCCATCATGTGAATACACAACCTTTATTGCCTTCTCACCTATTTTTTTGCCCAAAATCGGCTCAAACCCTTTTTGCAAAGTGGGTTTGAAAACAATAAATTGGTCAGGGTTTACTGCCCCTTGCACAACGCTCTCCCCAAGGCCCCAGGCTGAATTTATGAGAACTATTTTATCAAACCCTGTTTCAGTGTCGATTGTAAACATCACTCCGCTACAAGAAAGATCTGAGCGCACCATTTTTTGGACGCCAACAGAGAGCGCTGCCGAGAAATGGTCAAACCCTTTATCAACCCTATAAGAAATTGCCCTATTTGTAAAAAGCGATGCAAAGCATTTTTTACAAGCATCAACAACAGCGTGCGGACCCCGGATATTTAAAAATGTCTCCTGCTGGCCAGCAAAACTAGCATCAGGTAAATCCTCAGCAGTAGCACTGCTTCGCACCGCAACATCAACTCCCCTGCCATACTCAACCTGGAGCCTTTTGTAAGCAAAACTAATTGCATCCTCTAGTTCTTGCGGCATTTTTGCCCCAAGAATCATCTGCCTCACATTATGCCCTTTGGTTGAGAGCGATTTCATATTCGTTGTATCAACGCCGCGCAATTCGCGCTTTATTTTCTCTTTAAGGGAGGTCTTTTCCAAAAAAAGCCTGTACGCATCAGCTGTAACTGCAAACCCATTCGGGATTTTTACTCCCTTTTTTGATAGTTCCCTATACATCTCCCCAAGCGAAGCGTTTTTCCCTCCGACAATCGGAACATCGGAAATTCCAAGCTCTGAAAACCATAGCACTAATTCTTTCATGGGCCCTTCCTCCTTGCCTTTATCTTATCTTCAGGGATTTTCCCGATAAGATCAGCTACATCAGCTGAAAACTTCTTCTGGAATTCCGATAATTCCTGCATCTTCGCATCGATTTTTTTCAAATACTCACTAATTGCCTTGTCCCTTGCAATAATACTATCGGATAACTCCTTTTTGGACTTATTGTAATCTTCAATGCTGCGCTTTATTGTATTTAGGAACTGCTGCTTGAACACTTCAAATGATTCAAGGGTCGCATCGAATTTCTCCACATCGATTTTGGATTCAAGCTCGTCAATTTCCTTTTTCTTTTCTTTTAGCTTTTTCTCCCACTCAATTAAATTTTTTGCAAAAAGCGCATCAACATCAGTTGAGTATTCCTTGCGCAATTCCTCCAGGTTTGTGGCTTCGATTTTTGAAACTTCCTTTTTGAAATCCGCAAATTCTTTTTTAAAATCATCAAATAACTCCCCGGTATAATCCTTGACAGCTTCCTTTTTTTTCACAATTATGGCATCGGCTTCACCCATCTTTGATGCAAAATCCAAATCCATCTGCTTTTGCTTTTTTGTCAGCTGCTGCTCTAATTCTTTCATTTTTGCAACACGCTCAATTATGCCTTTTGGATCAACCTCATCAGTTAGCCTATCTAGCTCTTTTAATTTGCCCTGTATCTGGGCGGTAAGCTCGTCTTCGCGCGAGAGGCGCAAGGATTCTATCTTTTGCTTAACATCCTGCATCATCCCTTCGGTTATTTTTGCTTCGAGCTGGAGTGATCTATTCACCCTCTCATCGGTTTGTGACCTCATCTGCTGCGCACTATCCAAAAATTCCTTTATTTTAGATTCGGTATCAATAATTGATTTGTTTGTTTCTGAAATCATCTGGCTCTTTACCATATCAAGCCCCGACATTTTCTCATTAAGAGAATTCAAAAGCTCGGCATTGAACTTTTTCTCGCCCTGCAATTTTATAATTTCACTCTGTAACTTTTCGTGCAGATCCTCTATTTGATGTGCCCTTGATTCCACAACTTTTTTTATCTCCTCAGCCTTTGCTTCCAAGTGGGCATCAATTTTGCTGTAAAATAGGGCGCGCTGCGACTCTAATACGGTTTCGATTTTTTTTGATTCTAATTTTATCTTCTCTGCAATTTTTGCATCAAGCATTGAATCAAGATCGCTTCTGATCTTTTGCATCTCCGAGAGCTTTGCATCAACTGTTGATAAAATTCCCTTTTCCCACAGCCGCGAAATAGTCTCATCATTATGCACAGATGAATAGTCCGGGTTTGCAATCGGCTTTTCCTTTACAGGAGTGTAGAGTTCATCAACTTCTTCATCAGAGAGCTTGCTGTAAATATCCTCATCATCCGGGATTATTACTTCCTCTTTTTCCTGTGGCTTTTTTGTCTCCTTCTTTTGCTGCTCTTTTGGCTTTGATTGCAAAAAAGAGGGCTTTGCAGCCGGGCCAATTGGCTCTTGGGGCTTTGCGCTCTTTTTGCCGGAAAGCTCATCTTTTGTTTGCTCGAGCACGGATTTTGCCATCTCGCGATCAATGCCAACGCTTGCAAGGTTTTCAAGTATCTCCTTATCCGAAATATTGAGCGCTAGCAGGCGCGTAACCGAATCTTTTAGTATCTGGCGCTTATCCATAGTGGTCCCTTAAAGAGCGGATATATTTGGGAGTTCTATTATATAAATTATTTTATTGAAAAAAGAGGCATGGCACTAGCTAATTATTGTAAAAAATGCGTTTTTGTCGCAAGTATTTGGAAAAGCAAAAAAAATATTTACGCCCCGAGCGCTATTGCCCTTTTGGAGTTTGACTGGTGGGTCTTTACCCAGCCAACAGCAGCAACCATTGCAATTGATTCAAGATACCCAAGTAAAAGTGGCAAGGTTGTAAAGAAAGAATAATCCTTTACAAAAAACGGCACAGTAATAATCGCATCAAGAACAATACCTACAACTACCATTGCAAACCCGGCCTTCAAACCTTCAAGAGCGGAAGCTTTTTGGTTTTTGAAATAGAAGTGCGCGACAATTGCGCAAATTATCGCAAGAAGAATATAGTGGGAAATATAATAGCTCTCCCCGGTTAGGTTAAACCCAAACATCAGAACGCTAACTTCAACAAAAATCCCAACCCAGAGGGCAAGGCCTGCTAGCGCTAGGCGCTTCAAATCCATAAACAATCACATGTATTTTCTATTATAAAAGTCTTACTCTCACCGCAATACTTTTCTTTTTGGCCAGATTTTTTCAGCTTTCTTTTCTTTTTGCCTCGTGTTTTTCTTTTACACTTTTCTTTTGGTCAAACTTCTTTATTCTCTTTCTTTTTGGCGCAGATTCCTTGCAGAACTTCATTCTGCGAGGCCTCACAAAACCACTGGTTTTGTAAGGTTTCTTTCTCTTTGTAAGAGAAAGAAAAAGGTGCAAGTGGACCCTGCGGGACTTGAACCCGCCGCCTCACCCATGCCATGGGTGCGTTCTACCAGATGAACTAAGGGCCCTTTTAAGTATTTTTTAGAGGGTAAAGATTATATGCCCAGCATTTGCACAATTTGCCCCTTGTAGGCGTGCACATTTTGCAAAAGCGAATTCAATTCGTCTTGCGCTTTTGTGACCCTGATTTTGCCCATGATTGAATCAATGTGAGAATAAGCATGCCGGATTTGGGCAAGATCTTGCTCTTGCACGTTTTTTAAAATTAGTTTTCCAAAAATTCAGGGCGCCTTAAGGGCCTTTTGAGACAGATTTTGCATAAAAGAAGTTATGGGGAAATGAGCAAAACATTATCCCCGCGCAATAGCATTTTGCCGTACTTGTTTTTCGGCTCCCCGTTTTGCAGCTTCTCTGCATTCTCAAGCACAATGTTCATGTGAATATCAAAAGCCATTAGGGTTCCGCGCACTGAAACATTTTCCTTGAGTTCAACAAGGACGTTTTTACCAAGCGAATCGCTAAGAAGGTCAAATGGCCGATTGTTCATACCTTATTCTCCGCATCTTTCTTTTTTAAATTGAATAGTGAGAGCAGTTTTCCTATAATTGAACCCAAAAACCCCTCGCTAGGAGCGCTCTCTGCTGCAACCGGAAGACCCGCTAGCTTTGCTGCCGCCTTTTGAATTGCTTGCGAAGCCGGAGCCGAGGGCCTTGCAATCAGAAGCGGAGTTGGGCTCTCCTGCATTGTACTTCTTCTAACCTCATCATCAAATGGGATTGTAGCAAGAATCGGAAGCTCCAACATTTTCATTATATCGTCTTTTTTTATCTCCCCTTTTTCTTGCCGCACAAAATTTATCAAAACCCCAATTGGCTTGCTTCCAAGTCGCTGGGCGGTTATTTTTGCCTTGAGAACATCGGCAATACTTGGGCTTGTCGGCATTGCAATCAAGAGCACTTCATCAGAAGATGAGACAGCGGCAAGAACATTCTTTTCAATCCCGGCAGCACAATCTAGAAGTACAAAATCAAACTGCGGGCGCACCATATCAATTATGGATTGGAGCCTCTCAGCATCAACCCGCCTATAATTTTCTAAAGAGAGTCCAGATGGCATGAACTTAATGCCGGCAGGCCCGTCATATATTGCGTCCTGAACATTTGCTTCGCCTAGCAATACATCATGAAGAGTGATTGGGGAATTTTGCATATTTAAAATTAAAGAAAGATTTGCCATTGCAATGTCAGCATCAACAAGGCACACATTGAGTCCGCGCTTTGCCAGAGCTATTCCAAGATTTGCAGTAATAGTGGTTTTTCCCACTCCGCCTTTACCTGAAACAAGTGCAATTACCCTACCCATACAACATCCACTACAAGAAAATTACAACTTAAGAATAAAAAGCCTAACCCCAAAAAGCCCCTAACAAAGCCAAAAAAAGCCACTTTTGCCAAAAAAATTTAGGTAGCCTGCTTTGAAGCTAAAAACACATCCACTTCCTTTGCAAGTGCGCGCAATTCAATTGTTGAAAGATCTGAGGAAGCTTTTACAATGTAGAGCTTTCTGTTGCACGGAAAAATCATATGCCAACCTGACCCATTTGATTTTACCAAGAGCGCCTCACTTTTTGGAATTTCAGATTTTATGTAATTGAAAAGCGCGGCGCCTGAAACTGCCTGCGAAATTGAACTGCCATTGCTAGAAGCAATCGCGCTGCCATTTAAACTTGCAACAACAATATCATCAACAAGGTGCTTTTTTTTAAGAATACCTAAAAACTCTTTCACATCATCAGTTTTGGTGTCAAATTGCAATCTTCCAACATAATCTTCAAAGAGGCGCATGTGCGAAACCGGTACTGACGTCTCATCAATGTCTAGCACTTTCTCCGCTATCCGTTTGAGGAATTTCCTCGCTCCACTTAACATCTATTCTCCCAATCCACTAAGGCCAAGCTTTTTGAAAAGATCACTTTTCGACTCGTCTTTTTTCACAACTTCGCGCAAAACGCTCTTGGCAAATTCTGCAGAATAAATTTTTGGAATAAGACGGCCGATGTCGCTCTTATTTACAACCCGCAACAATTTGCTCTTGTCGTTAAATGCAGTGACAAGGTCAACCTGCTGGTTTGAAAGTGAAACTATATCGCCTACAACGTATTCAGCCGCAAAAGAATTAAAAACCTGGGGCAAGGCCTGATCACCAAACACTGTGAACCCATGCAGGTCATATTCATACATTGCAGCAAGCATCCCCCCTTCCTTAAATATCAAAACGCCCTCCTCAAGCCCATCGTATCCTTCAAGGGTTATTACGACATAGCCCGAAAACCCCTTGTCATAAAACCCTTCCACAAGGCGCTTAACATCCATCTCACGAAGATTAAGACCCCTACTAATTACCTCACCAACCGGCAGATTCATGATAACACCAAAACTCCAAACTCAATAACTATCAACTCATTTGTAATTTATAAGCCCTTGCAAAATCAGCAAAATTAATGCAAAAGCCTTTTAAAATGAAGCAAATCAGTCTCTTAGAATACGGGTTTTACAAAATGGCAGATGGGGAAAAGAGATTTCAGAACATGGGAACGCTAAAACCGGGCTCATATGTACTAATTGAAGGAGAACCGTGCCAGGTAAAATCGATCGATAAGTCAAAACCCGGAAAGCACGGAGCTGCAAAAGCGCGAATTTCGGCTTTTGGCCTTTTTACCGACCAGAAAAGAAACCTAATGAAAGCAACTGATTACGAAGCGGAAGTCCCAATAATTGACAAGGGGAACGGACAGGTAGTTGCAGTAATGGGAAACATTGTGCAAATAATTGATGCAACTGATTACAAGACATATGATGTTGAAAAACCAAAAGACATAACAGGGCTTGCCAGCGGAGTTGAGGTCGAATACATAAAATGGGGAGACCAGGTGCGCATTGCAAGAAAGAAAGGCGAAGGGAAATAAATTTACAAATTAGCCCCAAAACTACTTAATTTTTTCTACTACTCCACATATTATTTGACGACTTCGATTTTTCTGAACAATATCTGCTTCTGCCCAATTTTTTTGTCGCCCTCTAACAAATTGAACTCTGCATCTTTTAGTGTTCCGAGAGTAACATTCAATTGCTTTGAAATATTTTGCGCGGTTTGGGGCATAAACGGAGCAATCAAAATCGCAATTATTCTAATTGAATCCAAAAGCGAATAAATTGACTGGTTGAGATCTTTTCCACTCTGCGCCCACACCTGCTTTTCATTAACATACCTATTGCAAGCACCTATAAAAAAGAAAATATCAGAGAGCGCGTGATGGGGCTGCAAATTTTGCATATGCGCATCAATTTTTTTCAAATCCAATTGCGCACAGAGCGCCTTATCGGTTTTTGCAGAAGGGACTTTTCCCCCAAGCTTTGATTCACACAAAGAAAGCATTCTATTTAGCAAATTGCCCAAATCATTTGCAAGCTCTTTGTTGTGGCGCTCAACTAATGCGCGGTCTGAAAAATTCCCATCCTCACCAAGAGGAATTTCACGCAGCAAAAAGTAGCGAACCGAATCAACCCCATACTTTTGCGCAATTTCAATCGGATCAATTATTGTCCCGGTGGTCTTTGAGAGCTTTTCACCGCTAGCAGATCTAATAAATCCGTGCACCAATATTTTTTGGGGCGGATCAATACCTAAAGAGAAGAGCATTGTCGGGAAAATTACGGCATGGAACCATAAAATGTCTACGCCGATTACGTGGATATCTGCCGGCCAGAATTTTTTTGATTTTGCGGAAGGGTAATTTATTCCCGACAAATAATTCAAGAGCGCATCATACCAAACATAAATTACGTGCTTTGGGTTGCTTTTAACACGTATGCCCCAATCAAAACTTGTGCGCGAAACACTAAGATCGTGCAAACCCTCTTTGACCCTGTTAATTATTTCTGCCCTCTTGCTTTTTGGAAAAATAAAATCTTGGTTCTTTTCCATAAAATCAAGCCACTTTTTTTGGTATTTTGACATTTTGAAAAAATAGCTCTCTTCCGAAACTTTTTCTAGTGGCCGCGCGTGCACAGGACACAGACCCTTTAATAGGTCTTTTTCCAAATAATACGCCTCACAAGAAGTGCAATATAGCCCTTCGTACTTTCCCAAATAAATGTCCCCTTTTTTTAGGGACTTTTCAAAAAGCAACTGACAGAGTTTTTCATGGCCCTTATCGGTTGTTCTTATGAAGCGGTCAGCGGAAATTTCCCATTTTGCGCAAAGATCTTTAAAAAAACTAACCTGCGAATCAACAAATTCTTTTGGATCTTTTCCAGCGTTCTTGGCGCTCTGCTCTATTTTTTTCCCGTGCTCATCAGTACCTGTTAGGAAAAAAACATCTTCGCCCTTTGATCTATGATAGCGCGCAATGGTATCTGCCACGGTTTTTTCATAAGCATGGCCGAAGATGGGGCTTAGAGTTCGGGTAATCTATCGCAGTTGTAATATAAAATTTACCTTTTGATTTGCCTTTTTGTTTCATAGCCGCATCACCCCCAATACAATAGCTAATAGAAACCATAAATTTTATTTAAATGGAACGTTAGAGCAAATAGGCGACAAAGTTCACTTTCCATACACAACATAGAGTAAAAGTTCCAAACTCAAAGTGCGCTTGCTTAATTACTTTGCGGGCGTAATTGATTAAGTCTAATTCCCAAAAACGCCCGAAAAAACAAAAAAAGTCAATTTAAGTAAGGCTTTTTCTTTTGGCCAAGCTTTTCTTTTTGGCCAAACAAAAAGAAAAGGTTGTGGCGCAGCGGCAATGAACCCTGCGAGGGCTTAAAAGCCCAAAAAAACATAAATAGGCGGGGAGATAAATTGGCAGAATATGAAATTGGGATGGGCGATGACAACCCTTTTGTTGAGAAGTTTGAGGCATTTTTCAAAAGCAGGTGCATGAAGGAAATCGAGCGCCTTGTTGCAGATTATCCGTCAAAGCGAAGCCTCTATGTGGACTTTCGCGAAATCGAGCACTGGGACACAGACCTTGCAGATGAACTATTGGGAAATTCTGATGTGTGCTTGCAAGGAGCCCGCGCAGCCATAAAAAAAATAGATATCCCAATGCTCGATATACCGGATGAAGGGTTTGCCCCGCACATTCGAATATTTAACCTGCCGGTTGACAGGCAGCCAAAATTAAAAGATATCAGCGCCTCACATATCGGAAAATTAATTTGCATTGAAGGCGTTGTGCGCCAGGTCACTGATGTTTTACCAAAACTAAAATACGCTACATGGAAATGCACGCGTTGTGAGGAAAAATACAAAATCTTGCAAACAAAAAATAACCCTAAAATGCCAATCATGTGCACTTCATGCAAAAATAGAGGATTTGTCCTAGAAGAAGAATCAAGCGATTTTGAAGACTACCAAAAAATCCAAGTCCAAGAGCCCCTTGAACTTCTCAAAGGAAGCGAGCAAGCTACAAATCTTGACATTTATGTTAGTGACGATATAGTAAATCGCATAAGTCCTGGGGATAGGACAAAAATTACCGGGATTATTAGAATTAGCCCGCCTAAAGAGAAAAAAGTTGTATACGGCAGATATCTAGAAGCAATACATCTAGAAGAGACCGCGCGCGAATTTGAAGAAGTTGAAATAAGCCCAGAAGAGGAAGAGGAAATAAAAAAACTTGCAAGCCGCGATGAGGTATATGATCTTTTGATACAAAGTATTGCCCCGCACATCTACGGCCATGAAGTTATGAAAGAGTCCATTGTCCTGCAATTATTCGGCGGAGTGAAGAAAAATTTGCCAAACGACCAGCACGTTCGCGGAAACATCCACGTACTAATTGTAGGGGACCCTGGAATGGCCAAATCGGCAATCCTCAAAGCGGTTGATAGCATTGCCCCCAAATCAATTTATGTTGCAGGGAAAACAAGCACAGGAGCAGGACTTTCTGCAACTGCGGTAAAGGATGAATTCGGGGAAGGCGGTTGGACACTAAAAGCAGGAGCGCTAGTACTTGCCTCCGGCGGAATGGCAATGGTTGATGAATTTGACAAAATGGAAGCTGAGGACCGCAGCGCTATGCACGAATCAATGGAACAGCAAACCATCAGTGTTGCAAAAGCCGGGATTGTAACAAAATTCAAAACCGAAACATCCGTACTTGCGGCTGCAAACCCAAAGTACTCCCGCTTTGACCCATACCAATCATTCATAGAACAAATTGATCTGCCAGCATCACTAATCAGCAGGTTCGATCTCTTCTTCATGATAAAAGACGTACTCGATAGGACCAAGGACAAGGAAATTGCAGACCATATATTAAAGAGCCACAAAGCTGGAGAGATGATACTCCAGCGGCAAAAAAAAGGGATAGGCGAGAAAAACCAAGAACTTGAGCAAATAAAAGAACTCATAACTCCAAAAATTTCCGGTGACATTTTAAAAAAATACATAGCATTTGCAAGGCAGAATATTTTTCCGGTCCTAGCCGATGATTCACTTCGCGAAATTTCAGAATTTTATATAAACCTTCGTGACCAGGGAAGAAAAGAAGGAGCATACAGCGCAACCCACAGACAGCTAGAAGGACTAATCAGATTATCTGAAGCCTCAGCGCGCGTTCGCTTAAGCGACACTGTTCAAAGAAGCGATGTCGAAAGGGCAATAAGGCTTGTGAAAACCTCACTGCAAGACATGGTAACCGACCCTGAAACCGGCTCAATTGATATTGACATAATCACAAGCGGGCAAACACACACAACCCTTACAAACCTCAAAAAAATACTCGGGATAATAAAAGAGAAATCCCAAGAAGTTGACATGGTGCCAATTGAGGAAATAATAAACCAAGGAAAAGAAGCCGGAATGGAATCTGACAAGGTGCGCGACCTACTTGCAAAACTCCAAAAATCCGGGGACATCTACTACCCCAAACACGGGTTTGTAAAGTCGGTCTAAAAAGATTTTTTATATGCTCAGATGCATATAGACTATGACAAAAATAATTCCAGATGAGGCAACTGAACCTAAGAAAAAGACTTTACTTGAAATTGTGCAATCCCGCAGGCCTGATGAAGAATTTGCAAAGAAGATTGACGAGGCCCACTCGCAAGCCAGGAAGATGAAATCAAGAAATGCCATATATTGAAAAAAAGGCCATGAACAATGAACCTTACCGAACTCAATCAACTCGAAAATTCCCTAATAGAAAAATTCAAATCCCACAAAACATTCCGGGCAATGGAGCAAATGGGCAGGAAGCAATTTTTAGATGTGCTGCTCCAGAAAAGGTTCCATTCGCTTGCATTTACACCGCTTTATGATATTGCAATTGACGGGATGGAAAATGAGCAGGGAAAGCAAATTGCACGCGAGATATTAAGGGAAGAATACCCCGCAAAAATGAAATCGCACCGCGAGGATCTTGTGGAAGACCTAACCAAAATAGGCGTCCCTAAAAAAGAAATAATGAATACTGCGCCAAGCGAGCAGACCATCTCCACACTCAAAGAACTTTTTGCAATGCTAAAAATTGAAGAACCACAGGACAGTTATGATGTCAAGGCACTGACAATACTGAGGTTTTGGGGGGAAGTTCTCGTCTCTGAAGAATACTCATTTTTTATAAAAAAGCTCTCATTAACGGGCTTGCCAAAAGAAAAATCCCGCTTTTACTGGCCGCATTATGTGCATGATAAGAAAAAGGTCGAACTTGACGATACAAAAAGCGAAAAAAGAACCCACTCGGACAGGCTTACACTAATACTGCAAAAACTCCTCAACAGCGAGGAAAAATTAAAACTTGCGGCAAAAACAGAAGAGCAAATACTCAAAATAAAGGAAAAATTCTACAGCCAGTTCGACTAACAACACGGATTTGTGAAACCGATTGGATAATCGCAAGAATAGCTATTAATGTAAGATTTAAGTGTAACTTCTACTACAGTATAGCATGTTTAGAAAGTTAAAAAACTCAAAGTTGATGGCAAAATTCAGAATGCGCAAACATTTAGCGAAAAATGCGCAAAGTACAACTCAAACTTTACCGTTAAGCGGAGATGGTTTATTAACAAGAATTTCACAAATATGGAACTTAACTCCCGGAAACACTGCCAAACTATGGCCAAGAGTTGCTAAGAGCGAGATTTTTCCCAGCTATAAACCAGATACTCACACAATCCATTATCCAGATAAAACAGAAGAATGGCAAAAACAGCACGAAAAAATACATGCTGCAGATAATTTACTAATGCCCGGAAAAGAAAGAAAACACCACCCAAATACAAAAAAATTAAATCAATTAAAAGCACCATTTGCCATAAAAAAATTAATAGATGGAATAGCATTTTTGCACGGGGGTAGCCCGAAATGGGTTCAAAGTAGAATGAAAAATGAATCAGTGGCAAGCCTTTCAAATCCCTCTGGCGAAAGTATAAGTCAAAATTATCGCGCACTCGCAACGGGACTTTCTTTGGGAAATACTAGCTCTGCCGGCCTATTGTTGAACCCATTGTTTTTTGCTTTAATCCCAAAAATTTGGGTGCGCCACATAGACTGGAAATATTTTGACCAAGAAGTGAATTTTTTATATCGAAGGCATGGCCAGGACGGAATTATCTTATTCTTAGTTGACCCGCCAAAAAATCTTTTATTGGGTTTTATGAAAAATCCGCCAATAACATACGGGGCGATAGAAACCAATAGGTGGAACAAAAAAATGGTAAAGCGCGGCTATTTATATGAAAATGGCGGGCTGACTAAACATGGAATTGAGCATTTGAGAAAAGTGCTCCCGGAAAATGAGATAATGACCAGAATAGAAGATGCCGAGAAAAACAGGTGAAATTAAATATACACTCTTGATTAAAAAACTCTCGATATATTTACTCTTTACATGACAGTAGAGCAAAACTTTGCAGCGCTGCAAAAAGAAATCTCCCAAGCGTGCGCAAAAGTGAGGCGCAACCCAAAAGAACTAACCCTTGTAGGGGTTTCGAAAGGGCAGAGCATTGAGAAAATAAAAAAAGCAGTTGAGTGCGGAGTAGCTGATATCGGGGAGAGCTACTGCCAAGAACTTGAAGAAAAATACACTGACCTACAAAAGATGAAAATAGATATCCACTTCATCGGGCATTTGCAGAGCAATAAAGTAAAATCGGTTGTGGAAATGGCGGATTATATCCACTCGGTCGATAGCCTTACACTTTTGCGAAAAATCCACTACGCAGCACTTGACATGAACAAGGTGCAAAATATCTTTCTTGAAGTAAATACTTCCGGCGAGAAGCAAAAATACGGAATGAGCCCAATTGAAGTTGAGAACCTTCTCACCACAATGAAAAACCTACCATACGAGAATGTGAAATTTATAGGGCTTATGACAATTGGCCCTGACACACAAGACGAGGCATTGATACGAAAGTGCTTCCAAAATTTATACGATATAAAAGAGCACTTGAATTTACACCACCTCAGCATGGGCATGAGCAATGATTTCAAAATAGCAATCGAAGAAGGCGCAACAGTACTTCGAATCGGGCGCAAACTATTCGGCCAGAGCACGGATTAATAATAAATTCCACTACAGAGCTAAGTAAGATGAACACTTCTCTAATGGCCCAATTCATAATAATATTTCTTCTAACCCAAACACTCGGACTAATTGCGGGTAACTATTTAATCGAAGAGCAGATCCGCGCAGTAATAGTAAACGAGGACCCGGAATCAGTTGATAACAGCATCGGGCTTTTTGTGTGGATACTCATTTCAACCGCAATTCTAATAATACTGCTGCGCTATGCCCCGGAATTGATTGTCACTATTTTGCTAAAATCCCTTGAGAGCTTTGCAATATTTGCAACTGCGCTAATTGTAATGCTCCCACTAGATATCCCCTCACTTGCAGCATATGCAGCGGCAATATTTCTTGTTGCAACAAGAATAATTTTTAGCAAAAACCTCTTGCTGCGAAACATCTCAAGCACAGTTTCAACAGCAGGCGCAGGGGCGCTAATTGGGGCTAGCATTGGCACAATTCCAATAATTGTTTTTTTGATAGCGCTCTCAATTTATGATTTTATAGCAGTATTCAAGACAAAACACATGGTCGAACTTGCAAAAGGGATAACAAGCAAAAACCTCTCATTCACATTTGCAATCCCTACAAAAGAGCACAAATTCGAACTAGGAACAGGAGACTTGGTAGTGCCGCTTGCATTTTCAGTTAGCGCGCTTGCAGCCTCGCGCGCACTTCCATTCCCCTACTTTGCAGTGCCTGCAATTGCAATTTTATTAGCATCCCTTAGCGCCCTTATTCTAACACTTCATTTCGCATCCAAAAACAAAGGAGTGCCGCTTCCGGCCCTGCCATTGCAGGCAGTTTTAATGATAATTGTATTTGCAATAACAAAAATTGCGGGCTACTAAAAATCCAATAAAAATTTCACTTACTTTTAGGCCTGCAGTTTTTAGCACAGACGCAACAAAGATTGATGGCATTGATTTTAGTTTTAATGCCCCATCAAATTAGATTGAATTCTTTGATGTATGCAAACCCGTAGTAGGCGGCTATTCCTAAAATAATGTATCGGCAAATTTTGCCAGCAAGCGCTGCTATGAAAAATTTTTGCGGATTGTATTTTATAAAACCTGCAGTGATGCCGATAATATCAAATGGAAATGGAATTATTGCAATCAAAAATATAAATCCCATCCCAGCACTCTCAATTCTCCTTCGCACCTCTTTTATTTTATCAAATTCCTTCTCTTTTATCTGCTCGGCGGTTTTCACGCCCAATAGCCCTGCAACATAAGCTGACATTTCCCCGATTGCAGCCCCGCTGCCGACAACAACTGCTAGAAATATCACTTCAGTAAGGCTTGCCGACTGGGCGTTTATCGCAAGCACGACAAGATCAATTGGCATTGGCAAAAAAACAGTAGCATTTGCAATAATTGAAGCAACAAAAAGCCCGAACCAGCCATATCCTTGCGCAAGATCTTTTACAAGTGAAGCGTTTTGGAAAATGACGAAAGCAATCGCTGCAAAAAAAAGTACCCCTGCGCCAAGCTTTAACTTATCTAAAATCTCCTCGTCCATCTAAACCCAAATAAGCCCCTTTTAGTTAAAAATAGTTTGCGTACAAAGAGCAAAATTACAAACATTAAAAAAACCCCAAAATGCCCCTTTGGAAAAAAAACCTACAGCCTCAGATCGACTCAAGCTCGCCAGGTTTTGGAATTTGGCCTATAGGCCAAACAAGGATTTAAAAGCCCTTAAGCGGGCAACTTGGATATGGAATATGAAAAAATGCTAAGCAGGCTCTACATGTCACTTCCGGAAAAAACAGTGGCAAAAGAGAGGTTTGAAATACCACAATTCGATAGCAGCGTGCAAGGCAAAAAAACAATCATAAGGAACTATTCACAAGTGCTAAAGACCATAAAGCGCGACGAGAAGCACTTCTACAAATATTTTACAAAAGAGACCGCAACCTCGGCTGCAATTGAGGACGGAAAACTCACAATGACCGGCAAATTTTACCCGGATGTAATCAACAAACTCTTCATGGGTTATGTAAATGAGTACGTGCTCTGCCACGAGTGCAAAAAACCCGATACGCAAATAATAGAGCGCAGCGGAGTAAAGGTACTAAAGTGCACAGCATGCGGAGCCCTTAGCCCAATTAAAAAAATCGGGTGAAAAATCTGTTCTGCAAACTCCACAGCACTCAAAATAGCACAGTGCTAGCGTGCTGTGATGAAGATGTACTCGGCAAAAACTTTTCAGATGAAAAATATGATGTAAGTGTTGATGAACACTTCTACAAAGGAGAAAAAGTAGGGGAAGAACAAATGATAGAACTTTTAGCATCTTCGGATAGCATAAATTTATTTGGAAAAGAGAGCGTTGCTGTTGCAATCAAACAAGGATTTATAAGTAAGAGCGATATTATTAGAATTGCAGGCGTTGAACACGCAATAATAATCAAGGTGTAGAAAAAATGGGAAAAAAAGAGGAAGAAGCAGCAAAAATGCAAGAAGAGCAGTTGCGAAAAATAAGGCTTCCAAGAAGAGACGAACTTGAAATGTTTGGAGTTATATTGCAGCTGCACGGCTCAGACCAAGTCAAAGTCCTCTGCGAGGATGGGATTGAGAGAGGATGCAGAATTCCGGGAAAAATGAAAAAACGCACCTGGCTTCGCGAGCGCGATATTGTAATTGTAAGGCTTTGGGATTTCCAGAGATCAAAAGCAGATATTGCCTGGAGATATCTTGGAATGCAGGTTGAACATCTCAAAAAGAAAGGATATCTAACTAAATTGCCAGTGTAAAAGCTAATTTTTATGCAACAACCTGAATTCGAACCAGAGGATTTTGAGGTACTAAAAAGACGCCTCAAAAATGAAGCCGACCGAAAAATATTCCAACAAGTGTTTGATTCAAAAACCCTCAAGGCAGTACAAACCCTTGCAAACAAAGGGCTATTTGACGTACTCGAACATGTAATTAGCACAGGAAAAGAATCACATGTATTTGTTTCATCAGATGTTTCTGGCCAAAAGCGGGCTGTAAAAATTTTCAAAAAGGATACAACCGGATTTAAAAAAATGAACCAATACATCGAAGGCGACATACGATTTAGAGACCTTCCACACGATAGAATGAATCTGGTATTTGCATGGACAAAAAAAGAATACAAAAACCTCTTGCAGGCAAGTGATGCTGCACTAAATGTACCAATGCCGGTTGGATCTCGGGAAAATATAATTGTAATGGAATTTATAGGCAAAAACCAAGAAGGCGCTCCAAGATTAAAAGACAGCAAGCCTTCAGCAAAAGAACTTGAAAAATACAAATCAGAAGTCATAGATTTTATTGCAAGGCTCTACCTAGCAGGGCTAGTCCATGCAGATTTATCAGAATACAACATCCTTTGCTGGAATAAAAAATTAGTGTTTATTGATTTTGCGCAAAGCCTTCTACTCTCCCATCCTCGAGCACGAGAATTTTTCGAGCGCGACATCTACAATATGGCAACCTACTTTACAAAACAAGGAATCAAGACAGAATATGAAGAGCTCTACAGCAGCGTAAAGAAGAGAAAAGAAGAACTAGCAAAATAGAATAGTTGCAAATTTTTGAAAAATACGAAGGTAATTTGACCGAATCCTATATAATATAAAGCGTATTAAATCTGTAAATGGAGGACTCCGAGACAATTCTAATCCCCCACGAACGTCTTGGCGCCCTAATAGGAAAACAGGGCTCTACAAAAAGGGATATAGAACAAAAAACAAACACACAAATAGTAGTGGACAGCAAGGAAGGGGAAGTAGAAATTCGCCGCAAGGGCCCACCTATCAAATATCTCAAGGCAATGAGAATAGTAAAAGCAATTGCAAGGGGATTTTCCCCGGAGCACGCATTTCGTTTACTTGACGACGAATGTATTTTTGAACTTATCGAACTTCAAGAACTTCTAGGAAAAAACGAGAGCAGGCTCAAGGCAAAAAAGGGGCGGGTGATCGGCTCTCATGGAATGGCACGCGAAGAGATTGAAATCGACAGCGGGGCAAATATTTCAGTGTACGGAAAAACAGTTGCAATAATTGGAAAAGTCGAGGAAGTTGAAAAAGCAAAACGCGCAATCGAAATGCTCCTTGGAGGGGCAACACACTCACGCGTTTATGGAATGCTAAGGAAAAATGCACGGCAAGAAGATTTTGAACTATGAGGGATTTTTGTGGCAGATGATGAAAAAGCAATTACAAAAGAAGTGGAAAAAGGGCTTAGCGCCGAAGAAATTGCAAAAGAATTCAAAGAACACAGCGTTGCAGAATTTTTCAAAAAGAACATGCAAATGCTCGGGCTTACAGGTAAAATCAAAACCCTAACAACAATAGTGCACGAATATGTTACAAATTCCCTTGATGCTTGCGAAGAAGCAAAAATACTCCCGGATATTGAAGTGCAAATAAAAGAACTCTCAGATGAGTACTACGAAATCACCGTAAAGGACAACGGCCCCGGGCTTACACAGGAAACTGCAGGAAAAGCCCTCGGAAAACTTTTGGCAGGAACAAAATTCCACCGCATGATGCAAATGCGCGGCCAGCAAGGAATAGGAGCGGCAGGATGCACCATGCTTTCGCAAATAACAACAGGAAAAGCCACCCAGATAATTACAGGAACAGGTAAAGGCAAACCATTTAGCGCCGAAATCACAATCGACCCCAAAAAAAACGAACCTAAAATGGCAAACTACCAAGAAATTGCAAAAGAATTCCGCGGGACAATTATAAAAGCAAAATTCAAAGGGGTAAAATATGTAAATTCAGAACAAGCCCCACTTGAATATTTGCGGAGAACAGCAATTGCAAACCCGCACGCGCAAATAACACTAATTGAACCAAGCGGCGAAAAAGTTTCATTCAAAAGAACCCTTAAAGAAATCCCCCCACGCCCAATTGAAATGAAACCCCACCCAAAAGGCGTGACAATTGATGATCTTGTAACACTTGCAAAATACACGGATGCCAAAAAAGTCTCAAGCTTTCTCAAAAACGAATTTGATAGGGTCGGAGACAAGGCAATTGAAGAACTAACAAAAGGAATATCTTTTGATAACAACAAAGACCCAAAACAACTCTCATGGGATGAGGCTGAAGAAATTGTAAAACAGTTCAAAAAAATAAATTTCATTGCCCCCCGAACAGACGGGCTTTTGCCAATTGGCGAGGAGAGAATAGAAAAGAGCTTGCGAAGCATTGTAAACCCGGAATTTCTCTCAGTAATTACAAGAAAACCCTCAGTGTATAGCGGAGGCTTCCCATTCCAAGTCGAAGTAGGAATTGCCTATGGTGGAAATGCCGGAAGAATGGGGGAAACTAATGAAGAGGGAGTACTACAGAGAAAAATTGAAATAATGAGATTTGCAAATAGGGCGCCATTGCTATTTGATACCGGCGGATGCGCCACAACAAAAGCAGTACAATCAATTGATTGGAAGCGCTATGGCCTAAAGGATTTTGAAAATGCGCCCCTTACAATATTTATCAATTTAATTTCAGTGCACATACCCTACACATCAGCCGGAAAGCAGGCAATTTCAGATGAGGACGAAATAATGGAAGAGCTACGCCTTGCCATGATGGAAACAGGGAGAAAAATCTACACTTTTATTGGCCACCAAAAAAGGCAGGCAGAAAAGGAAGCCAAGAGGAAAATGTTCTACAAATATGCAACAGAAGTTGCGATTGCAATCTCAGAGCTAACAGGAAAGAACAAAAAGGAAATAGAAGCAAAACTGCACGCACTTGTGCTAAAGCACCTAAAACTAGAAGAGCAAAAGGAAAAATCGGAAGGCTCTGAATTAACAGAAGATGAAATTGAAAAAGATTATGAGAAAAGAAAAGACAAGGAGAAAAAAGAAGATAAGAAAAAGCCCAAGAAAAAAGGCAAAATAGAAGCACAGAGCGAGGGTGAGTAGAATGGCAGAAAGAGCAAAAGACAAAGAAGTAATAAAAAAACTCGAACAAGTAGGAGCACAACTCTTAAAACAAATAGAAAAAAATGAGAGCCCAACTTATGAACTGCCAGTTAGAACTCTCAACAACATTTTCTTTGACAAAAAAAGCGGCACAATAAAACTTGGCGATAAAAAATCCGAACGCCAATTCCTAAATGTAGCGCACAGCAGAAAATTCATGCAAACAGTGCTAGTTGCTTCCGAAATAAGAAAAGTAATAGAGCAACAGGCCACTGTGAGTATTCGTGATCTCTATTACGCTCTAAAGCACACAATAGAGGGCACAACAGAGAACACTTTTGAAGATCAGAGTGAAAGTGATCCCTGTATTGAAGACATTGAAGCATCACTTGACCTTCTAAGAGAAGAACTGCACCTTGCAGCCTCTGCAAAAGGCATAATTGCAGGAGATGTACAACTGCGCGATGGGGAAGATAGTATTGATTTAACAAAAATGGGTTCAGGCGGCTGGAGCGTACCTTCAAATGTAGAGCCTGAGAGCATAGAATTCAAAAAAGTCAAAGCAGAGTACGTGCTTTTCATAGAAAAGGACGCAGTGTGGAGAAGGTTTAATGAAGACCAATTCTGGAAAAAAAGCAACTGCATAATCCTTACAGGAAGAGGCCAACCCGGAAGAGGAGAGAGAAGAATAGCACAAAGACTCAACAAAGAATTCGGTCTTCCAATATATGTTCTGTGCGATGCCGACCCTTGGGGAATGTACATATACTCTGTAATAAAGCAAGGATCAATTTCACTTTCATACTCAGAAGAAAAGCTGGCAACCCCCCAGGCAAAATTCATAGGGCTTACAACAAAAGATGTTGAAACCTACAAAATACCAAAAGAAGTGACAATCAAACTAAACCAACTTGATGTTAAGAGGCTCAAGGAAATGGAAGGCTATGAATGGTTCCAAAAAAAAGAATGGAAGGACGAATTTAACAACATGAAAGAAAAAGCCTACAAGCTAGAGCTCGAAGCACTTTCAAAAAAAGGCATAAGATTCATAACAGAAGAGTACGTGCCTAGAAAAATCAAGGAAGAAGACTTTTTGCCCTAAAAATAAAATTCCACTCTCGGGCCTCTGAAGGGCACTATCACTTTTCTATAAATGGAATTTTTAGAGCCGCAATTTTTTTGTGCCGCGATAAAATGAACCCCGCAAAAATTGCGGACAGCAACAGCGCGCAATCTAACCCAAAATCCAAAATGCTATAAATGACACCTGGATGAGACCTTGTTAGCCAATAGCCAACATCATGCAACAGCACAGCTATTGCCACCACTGTTAAAATTTCAAAAAAATCAAAACGCAACAGATTCTTCCCGAAAGCAATCGCTAAAACCGCAATTATAACATGCACAAGAAAATGGAACACAAAATCCAAAACACTGATTTCAGAAGGGACAATTGGCCTAATTTCCCTTACAACCTTCCCATGCCCGTAAGTGAAGAAAAAAACTGCGTTTTTTGCCCATAAAACAGCCTGCACAATCACATATAGCGCAATTACCCTTTTCTGGTTTGCAGACAGCACAAGAAAACCAATCCCAAAAAGCCTTATTAACCAAATAGGCAAAACTCTATTGTGATGCAAAATACAAAAGCACTAGATGCCTTCTTCAACCCCCGTACAGTAGCAGTAATAGGCGCGTCTGATCATGAAGGGACAATTGGCCATACAATTTTTGAAAACATGAAAAATGCCGCTATAAAAGTTGTCCCAATAAATCCCAACCACAAAAAAATACAGGGAATAAATTCCCTGCCAACAATTCTCTCCTCAAATGAAAAAATAGACCTTGCAATAATTGCAATCCCGACAAATTTTGTTGCGCGAGCACTAGAAGAGTGCATGATCAAAAAAGTGAGCGCAGTGATAATAATCAGCGCAGGGTTTTCTGAAACAGGAGAGAGGGCAAATACCAAAAAAATAGAAGAGCTAATAAAAAAATACCCAGCAACGCGCGTAATGGGGCCAAACTGTGTCGGCGTACTAAATAACACGAATGGGATTGATAGTACATTTTTCAAGCGCGAGAGAATGAAGAGCGCAAAAAAAGGAGCAGTATCATTCATATCACAATCAGGAGCACTCGGATCAATGGTACTTGATTGGATTGCTACCCAGCAATTTGGGGTGAACAAATTCGCCTCATACGGAAATGCCATGGATGTTGATGAAGCTGATCTTTTGGAATATTTAGGGGAGGATGAAGGAACAAAAGTTATCACAATGTATATTGAGGGCGCAAGAGAGGGCAGAAAATTTTATGAAATTGCAAAAAAAGTGTCACGCAAAAAACCCATAATAGTACTAAAGGGCGGCAAGAGTGAGCACACGCGCGAGGCAGCCGCTTCTCACACAGGTTCACTAGCAGGCTCTTCACAAGTGTATGAAGCGGCATTTGCCCAGAGCGGAATAATAGAAGCTAGCGATCTACTTGACCTATTCAACTGCGCAAAACTACTTTCAGAAGAGCCCCTGCCTAGTGGCAGAAATGTGCAAATAATAACCAACGGAGGCGGATTTGGGATAATTACAGCCGACCAAATGGTAGCAAATGGAATGCACATTGCAAAGCTATCTGAAAAAAGCACAGAGCAACTAAAAAGAAAAATGAGAGGGGCGACAATTTCAAACCCCATAGATCTTTTGGGGGATGCCAATGCAGCAATGTATAAAGATGCAATTGAAACATCCCTTATAGATCCAAATGTCGATATTGTGGTAGTGCTTTTGCTCTTCACCCTACCAACACTAAATGCCCAGGACCTCTCGCTTCTAAAAAAACCCAAAAGGGGATACAAAAAACCAATTCTTGTAATTGCCGTGGGAAGCGAATATAGCCAAAAATATCTCGAAAAAATAGAAAAAGCAGGGTTTACAACATTTAATTATCCAAGCGTTGCTGCAAAATCAATTTCACAAGCAGCAACATATTATGAATTCTTGCGCAGCTGAAAAATATTCAATGCTCCGTCAATATCATCCTGCGCTAGAAGATCAAAGAGAGATTTAGCAAATTCTTTATCACCAAAATCAGTTTCCTGCAAATTCTTCTCCAAAATTTCAAACCCCATTGAAGCTAAAGAGAGCCTTGTTTTTTGGATTTCCCGCAATTCTGAAATCTTTGCGCGAAATGAAACATCTGCAAAAGATTTTGAAAGAGAAATAATAGCGCGGGAAGAAAATTCATCAAGCGGTTTCAAATCAACATCAGATGAACTAAGCCCTTTTTTTAAACTCCCTTTCAAATTTAACCTAATAAGCGGCTTTAATTCATGCTTCCCTTTCAAATCCTCTTCTATTAATTCCCTGCACTTTTTCAAAACATAATCACAATCCGCCCCATCAAAAACTACCTTATGATAGAACATTGAGCGCTGGCGCGGGAATTTTTCAAAAGTGAGTTCTTTTGTAACAGTGTCAAAGAAAAATACCCCCTTTGGCTTTTGCGACTCCAGTTTTTTTATCGAAGTTGCAATTGTTGAACCCGGGAGGATAAATTTCCCGCTGCCAAGCTGCTGGACATTTTGCCAGTGCAAATGCCCATCTACAATCAAATCAAACCCTTTTGGCAAATCATCCAGTGAAAGAGTTGCAACCATTTCATCATCAAGCGCCATAAATTCCTTAAATGCCTGGTGCACAAGCATTACATTTGAATGCCCCTTCTCTGACACAGGAGCCCAGTGCTGCATCACATCAAGGGCCTTTTTTTCAGGAACAGCACCAAGCCCATATACATACGCAACTTCGTCCCCTTTTTTTACTACAACCCTTGCTGCGTGCAAATACACGAGCAGTCCGGAAATTGAGAGTACGTCAAGGGCGGTCTTGACATCCTTTGCAATAAATTCGTGGTTTCCATGGATTGCAATTATTGGAATACCAAGAGTAGTTACATCTTTTTCAATATCCCCCTTTTGCAATGTAAGTGAAACTACAGAATTTTTCTTTTTTGCAGCTGAAAATGAATTAATTGCTTTATAGAGCGCTGTGTGGGATGGAATTGGAGCATCAAATACATCCCCTGCAAGAAGCATTACATCAGCATTATTTGATAGTGAGAGTTCAATTGCCTGTGAGAGATTATCAAAACTCTCATCTACGCGCTCGGATTTTTCCCCAAAACCCAAATGTGTATCGGAAAAAATTGCAAACTTCATTTCAAAAGCCCCTCAAGAACCTTTAGCGAAATTTCACCAAAACCTTTTGTGATCAAATCCGCTTCACTAAAATCGTGCGCGGTACTAAATTTATTTGGCATGGCAACGCAAATAAGCCCGGCTAATTTTGCGGCCCTAACACCCACAATAGTATCTTCAATTGCAACGCATTTTACTCGGTTTTTGCCAAGCATTTTTACTGCCCTTAAATACGCATCAGGAGCAGGCTTTGGATTCATGCCATCATCAGCGCAAACAATTAATTTGAACCGATTAGATATTCCCAAAATATCTAAAAAATACTCAATTGTTTTTCGATTATTATTTGATGCAATTGCCATCGGAATTGAATTTTTGTCAAGCTCTTCCATAAATTTTTGCAAAGAACTATCAAGCGAAATTGAACTTGCCATTTCAATTTTCATTGCCCCCGATGTAGCGCTCACAAATTCTTCGAGTTTAACATTTAGCCCATAGGTGCGGTTTATGAAAGATAACTTTTCAGAAAAAGTCAGTCCAACAAGATCTGAAATATGCTCATCTGAAACCTGCTTATTTAATTTTTTCAAAAATTCCCTCATATGCTTGAAATAATATGTCGGGCTATCAACAATTACGCCATCAAAATCAAATACAACAGCTTCAAGCATCCAAAAACCCCTGAACAATTTTTGGAGAAATCTCGGCAAGGGAATCTACAACCAAATCTGCATCAAGCAAAAACACCCTTTCATAAGTATTTGTAACGGCAATACAATTCATCCCAGCATCCTTTGCTGCCCTTATGCCAAAAATCGAATCCTCTATTACAAGGCACTTTTTTGCCTCTTGTTTTAAAATCGCTGCTGCCTTTAAATACCCTTGCGGATCAGGCTTGCCTTTTTCTACATCGTCCCCGCCAATAACCGCGCTAAAATCCCCTCTTATCCCAAGTTCATTTAATATATAATTTACAAAATCCGAACTAGAGCTTGAAACAACCCCTAACGCATACTTCCCTTTTACACTTTCGAAAAATTCCAAAAACCCCGGGATCGGTTTTATTCCCTTTGTTTTGCCCACTAAATATTCATTGGTTTTTGATACCATTTTTGCTATCTCTTTATCGGATTTTGAACTCATGAACTTCTTATACGCTTCTCCGACCCGCGTTGAATCCATTTTGCGAAGCTGCTCTTTTGTAACTTTTAGCCCGTGGGAGGTCAGTACTTTTTCCCCGGCTTCAAAGTGCAGATCCATTGTATCCACAATGACCCCATCAAGGTCAAAAATTACTGCCGGCATAAAAACTATTCCTATCCAAAAAATATATTATAGCGCCACATATGCCCCCATGCCCATTTGCCCGCAAACCCCCCAAATGCCCCGACCCAAGCTTTTTAACCCTATTCAAAGCTAAATTTCACAGAGTATCTTTTCTTTTTTGGCCAAGCTTTTTTCTTTTCTATTAAGAAAAGAAAAAAGGTTGTGCTGGGATGTCAGAGCGGTTATGTACCCGCCTGCAGAAACCCTTTTCTTTCTCTTTTAAAGAGAAAGAAAAGCCTTTGCGGAAAAGAAAGAGAAAGGGCCTTTGGCAAACTCTTTTTCTTTTTCCCCAAGGTTTTTCTTTTTCTTTAGAAAAAGAAAAAGGTTGTGTTGCAGGCAGCGGGCTAGGGGGGTTCGACTCCCTCTCCCAGCTTGGTATCTCCAGTGCTAAGCTCTCTCCTTTAAGGTAGTTTCGGTTTAGGAGAGAGGATTTCATATGGAGAAATATCTATACGACTATGACGCGAAACTAGCAAGAGAAATGGAACTCCTGAATTCTTCGGGGATTTCCCATAGGAACAAGGAGCTTGTCCTTGCTTTCCATAAATACAATATCATGCGCGACCTTAGCCCCGCAAGGCTGGTCAAATACATCAATTCCCTCAAAGTAGTGGGCCGCAACATCAAAAAGGACTTTGACTTGCTTGGGCCAAAGGATTACGAGGAATTCATTTTCGGTCTCAAGCAGGCTAAAAAGTCGACTTATACAATCGCCAGCTATAAGGCTGTGCTAAAGACGTTCCATAAGTGGATTAATGGCGGCGAGACATACCCCGATTGTGTCAAGTGGATGAAGAATTTCTCATCCAAGCAAAAGAAGCTGCCTGACGATATGCTTGTTCAGGAGGACGTCAAAAACCTGCTGGCCCACGCGCTGAACCCAAGGGATAAAGCCTTCATCGCGGTTATATGGGAGAGCGGAGCCAGGGTTAGCGAAGTAGGCACACTCCAGAGCAAGGACGTGGTGTTTGACGAATTCGGATGCAAAATAATGGTAACCGGCAAAACCGGCATGAGAAGAGTAAGGCTGGTTAATTCCGCAGCCGACCTTCTTGACTGGCTCAACAAGCACCCAGACAATGACGGACAGAATTCATGGGTATGGGTAAATATTGAAACCAACCGCCTAGAGCAGATGGGGCATCGCTACATAATGAAAATGCTCAAACAAACAGCCAAAAGAGCAGGCATCAAAAAGCCGGTTAACCCACACAACTTCAGGCACTCACGGGCAACATACATGGCACAGTTCCTGACAGAAGCCCAAATGAAGGAATATTTTGGCTGGACACAGGACTCAAAAATGGCCGCACAATATGTCCACTTGTCCGGCAAGCAGGTTGATGATGCCATTTTGCGCATGCACGGACTTGTAAAAGAAGACAAGCTCGAAGATACCCTCAAGAGAATGCCATGCCCAAGGTGCAAAGAACTCAATGACACGAACAACAAGCACTGCGGCAAATGCTGGTTACCTCTAACCCAACAAGGAGCAATCGAAGCTGAAGAGAAAAAGGAAAAAGACCAGAAAGCAATGGTCGCTGTAATGAAGCTCATGGAAGTAGTCGGCAACGACCCCGACAAGCTCCTGAAAACAATCCAAACCATACAGGGGGTGGCGTGAATGGGGTTGAGCATAGCAGACCTGCTCTTGGTCAAGAAAATCAAGGAACTGCTAGAGGAAAACAACCAGCTCCAAAGGGAAGAGGTTAGCCTTTTGAGGGAAATAAAATCAAGGTTGAAAAACAGAACGGTTTAGGAAAAGGCTCTACTATGACATACCTCTACATCGACGAGAGCGGCGACCTCGGCTTTAGCAGCCGAGGAAGCAACTATTTCCTAATCACCTGTGTAAAGATTGGAGACGAAAAAATAAACATCACATTCAAGAGAATACCAAGAAAAGTACGAAGAGAATTATTCGGGCGCAAAGCCCAAAAGGAAACAGAACTCAAGTTCTCGAACACCTCTGAAAAAACAAAGAAATCTTTCCTTGCAAAAGCAGCCAAAATAGAAATGGAGGTGTTCTGCCTCATAATCAAAAAAGAGCACACGAAAAATACGCTGCGCGAAAACCTGCCAGTGCTCTACAATTACCTCATAAAAGTGCTCTTGGAAAAAGTTCTCCCACAAATAAACAGGAACAGGACGCTAATGATTTTCCTCGACAAATCCATGTCCTCTACGCAAAGAAATAACTTTGAAAGCTACATCAAAACAGAATTCTTTTCAATATTCAATGAAGTCCCGCGAATAGAAATAATACACGAGAACTCGATGGCAAATGAAGGAATCCAAGTAACGGACTTTATCTGCGGAGCCTTCGGGTACAAGTACAACACCCGAAATCTCGGGTTGGACTGCGAACGCTACACCAAAATCATATGCGAGAAGATAAAGCTTGAGAAAAATGATTTATTCAAGAAAGAGTAGCGAACCATGCTTACCGGTCCTGAGCCCAATCTCGAGCCGTCATCCTTTCAGCACGCCTTACACGCTATACTAAATAAGCCCCCTAAGCCCTATAAAAAACTACCGAGGAACGGCAAAAACCAAAAATACGGTTAAAAAGCTAACCGATTTAACCGTTAAAAGTTCAGCCCCTGAAAACACTGTTGTGCGTGCACCTCAAGGTGCACTTGGCTTTCAAGCCTTACCGCCCATACATAATAAAATAATGTCTAAAGAATAAGTTGAGTGTATGTCAATGTCCATGGGTCTCAAAATGCCATTTCCAGAAAATATTGTTCTTATGAATATTTTTAAGTTTCAGGAAGTAGAAAAAAGACGCACTATAAATTTTTCTGACTTAAAGGAAAAAATGCCGGAGCAAGTTGATGGAAATGCTCTTGAAGATGCACTTGATAATCTCAAAAATAATGAGCTAGTTGACTTTGTTCACACTGCTGGGCAAGGGGCTTATTTTGGGATACACCTTACAATGGATGGAAAAACAAGCGTAACAAATGGAGGCATAATGGTGAATAAACCAGTACAAAATTTGATTAATGTTGAAAAAGGAAATGTTGCGGTAAATAGTACGATTGGAAGCCAATCGGTTATAGAAAATTTGACGATAACCAGCTCATTTAACGAGATTTATGCCGAAATTAAAAAAATTCAAGATACAAATACTAAAAATGAAGTGGAAGGTATTGTAAAAGAAATAGAAACCGAATTAAAAAAAGAAAGCCCAGTAATTTCAATAGTCAAAAACGGTATTTCGAAATTGAAAGATTTTGGACAAGAAACTATTGCAATTACTATTGCAGAAATCGTAAAGAAAACTTTACTTGGCCAGTAGTTCAAGTAGGGATTGCTCTACTTCTCTTATCCTTGTCCGCAGTGTGTCTATTTCGTCTTGCAGGCGTATGTAGTTGTTTAGTGGTTTGGTTGAGCTGAATCCTTTTCTAGTCAAGTCTCTCATCATTTGCACCTCTTTTTTGGATTTTTGAATCGAATAATTTCATTATGTGGAGAAAGGTCTCGCCGTGGGCTTTCTCGAATTCTTTCAGGTTTGTGTACCCTTTAGTTTTTTCCATTCTGAATACTCTCCAAAAAAATAATTTAATAGTTCGATTTCTTCGTCCGTCAGGTCAAGACCTTTGTTGATTCTCAGTTCGAGTTTGGTTTGGACCTGAACCATAACACCAAAGGCGGCTTTCAGGATTTTTATTATTGGTGTCGCAAGCTTCTGGAGACAATTTTTACACAAGCAATAAAAACAACCGGCGCGGCAATGACTTGTAATGCAAAACACTTTCAAGTGTTTTGGGGAGACAAAAAACATGAACAAAAAAATCCTCTCAATAGCCTCAATACTATTCCTGCTCGCCCCGGCAGTAATGGCGGCAGGAGTTAGCGACATCACAGCACCCATAACTAAAATCTATGACCTCATAAAAGGCATTGTCTCAGTCCTCGGAATAATCGCAATTACAGTTGCTGGAGCGATGTACATGTTCTCTGGCTCGAATATTCAAAGCAGGGAGAATGCCAAATCAATGGTATCATACGCCATCATAGGTCTTGTGCTTGTTTGGGTTGCACCTCTGGTAGTGAACTACCTAACATCCCCAGCAGGAGTTTAAATAAAAAGGAATTTGGAGTGGTGGAGAATGGCCAAAGCAAAAAACCCCGTGCTAGAAATAGTTTTTGTGTTATTCACACTACTCCTATTTCACACCCCACAAGCCCTAGCAACGCCAACAAACCCCGCGCCAATAGTTAACATTGACTTGCACATGGATGAGGTCATAAATGCAATAAACAACGCTTACAACGGAGTAACGGGACAGCTTGGTGGAATTAACGATGCGGTTACGCAGCTTGCGCAAGAAATAGTTAAAGCGTTATTCGGGTTTTTAGGAGACCAACTAATCACAATCACAACACCTCTCATAAATCTTGAAGAGGACATGATTACGACAAATCCTGATGTAACCCCAATGAACGGAATCTGGACAATTGTAGTTACCATAATTTCCGCGCTCTACCTCATAGTGTTTCTCATTGCTGGCTTCATGTTCCTGATAGGCTCTATTGATTCGAGTGCAAGAGCCACGGCAAAAAAATGGCTGAAGAATGCGATTTTTATGATTGTTACGATCTCTGTTTCTTTTGAATTTTACAAGATTATCTTGGAGCTCATGACTGCAATAACACAGTACATGGTTCAAGACACTAGTGTAATCCAAGTAGGCGCACTAGATTCGATTAACATTTTGCTCTTGTTATTTCTTTCCCTAATAGCAATACTCTCATTTGCCACACTGTTTCTCCGCTACCTATTTTTGCTCTGCGGAGCAGCACTATTCCCCATAGCCCTATTCTTTTACTTTATCCCACCACTCAGGCCATGGGGCTCAATACTGCTAAACTTGATTGGGGCGGCCCTGCTAATGCAAGTGATTGATGTGATAATTTTCATTGCCAGCACTCTCGTTTGGCAACAGTTCCCCGGCCACGACATAATGACTGGCCTTGCTCCAACAATGGCATTCCTGATGATTGGTACAATAAACACAATCGTAATAGTGTTTGCTCTTGCAAAAGCGGCAATAACAGCACTCAACACCTCGCCAACTTTAAGTGCAGTTGTGAATGTTGTTGCAGCTCCAATAAAAGATGCCACAAAACTAGTACTGGTGGCGGCATAAATGTCTTACGAAATTCCCCAGAACCTCAAGTATTCGGAAAAAATTGTCTTCAACCTGACTTTCCCGCAAATGATAGCCCTCGGAATACCAGGCATTTTGAGTGCCATTATATTCACCAAAACGGCGCTCCCATTGGAAGCCAAGGGAGGGATAAGCATTGCCCTGCTCCTTGTGGGCGCGGGTTTTGCATTCTTCAGTTTTTACGTGCACGCAAAAAACGCCCAATCCTTCCTATCCAACACCCGACAAGCAGGCTACCTCG
>C687J35174_10001216_pt1 | contig 37599 bp, 29 predicted proteins | sample RifCSPhighO2_01_FD_35174 | JGI IMG/M metagenome (IMG submission 35174) | reverse complement strand
GCTTGAAGTCCAATACTAGAATAAACGTATCCTTTAACATAATAATCCACCCCCCCATCACTATCAAAACATCCCCCATTATCCTCCACGTCAACACAAGCACCATCAACACAAGCGCCCGGGCAAACATATTCCTCTTTACCAATAGTTGAGTCTAGACTACAATAATTTTCAATCAGAACTTTTCCATCTTGACCGCAATAGTCTAGTGAAACAATGCCAGTTCCTCCCGATTCAGAGGTAGTTTTTCCCTTAATATAATACTGATTACTGCCCGGTCCAGAATCGCTATCAAGACACAAGGTAGTGTTAGAGTTGCAGACAATTTCCTCGTCAATAAAGCTATCACAATCATTATCTATGCCATCGCAAATTTCTTGAACGGGTTCCTGATTTCCAGCACACTCCCCCCAGACTCTACTTTGTTGACAAGTCCTATACCCAAAATAACACCCCCCAATGTTAGTTCCACAAATCTGAATGTTCCCCGAGACACACTCTCCTTCTTCAGTAGTGTTATCTTGAATGCAATCATCGTCAATAGATATAGAAGTTAATTTGAGATAGTTATATAACTCATTAACGTTAACCTCCTCATCGAGATCTAAATCAAAATTACTGCCAAAATTCACAGTCCTAACACCACTTCGCGAAAACATAAGAGGATTATAGTTTTTCCCGGCCCCGGATTTTAGATTAGTGACTATATTAGCTGAGTCCATATCTGCAAATCCATTTAAATGAATAAGGTTTCCATATACCTCTTTTGTTTCCCCAAAATCTAAGGAAACCGACTTCTTACTGAGTAGAATATATTCATTTGTTTGGGGATAATCGCAAGATTCCCCGTAATAAGTATCAAAACTCCCATCATCATAGCATTGTTCTTGTTTTCTGCTTTGACAACGATAATTATTATAACCCGCTCCAGAACCAACCGGAAAGACCTGTTCAATTCTACCATATTGGTCAACAACGGGAGAATCATCAGCACACTTTCTAGTTGTTCTATGTAAAATTGTAGTAGACTCTGGCTTAGCCATGAAATAAACATCAAGCTCAACACTTCCACAAATCACCGATTCATCAACAGGATTCCCAGTAATCTTTCCAAGAAAATTGTCCAAAAAGCTGGCAGAAATGAAAGAGACAGAGGAGATAACAATTAAACTAAATAAGAATAAAAAACCCAACCCTCTTTTCATAAAACACTTAGATAAAGAAAGTTTAAATATATTATTCTTTTAACGAGAATACCTTAACCTCCAAACATCCTGCCAAACCAGTCAAGAATTTTTTTCAAAAATCCCTGAGTTATACACTGCCCATTAGCACAAACATTAGTTTTGCATTCAAAGTTATTTTCACAAAAAAGTTCATCCTGGCATTCATTTTCAGCTCCAGGCACACAATCCTCGGTTGACCCTGTTTTCTGCCTTATGAATAAATAATTCTCATCAGAACAATAATAGCCATTCTTTCTATATCCAAAAGGATAACACTTCTTTTCTTCAACACATCCAGAGCAATCATAAGAAACTCCTTCTTCATCATAAATAGAATCCGGAAGTTCAATTGGCCCTGTTTCTGGGTTTGGAGTTACTTCCACCTTTTTACAAGCGCCATCATTACATCCATCCAAACAAACCACGTCGTTAATATTTGTTACCTGCCCCCAAGCATCACAAAAATAATCAATAACCTTCATGCCATCGCATTTATCTTCATATACAACTCCTTCTTTACTTGTTGTCTTTCCTTTAATAAATGGATTAACTCCATCTGTTGAGGTGCAACCATTAAAGTTATTGCCCTTACAACAACAAGCAGTAGCATAATCCTTTCCTACTTCATAATCTAAGTCACCATCATTAAAAAGATACTCATCAGAAGAATACTCGCACACTTCATCATAATAAGTATCAAAGCTTCCATCATCGTAACAGTGCTCTTGTTTTCTGCTCTCGCATTTATAATTCCAATATCCTGTTCCCCCTCCAACAGGAAATATCTGTTCAGTTTTTCCGTCTTTATCAACAATCAAAGAATCATCAGAACAATTTTTTGTTGTCCTATGTAAAATTATTTTACTTTCGCCAGACATGCAAATAGTNCCTACAGCAACNGTGCATTTTTCTAAATTNCTATCATAACACCCATTTACAACAACCTCTGAANCACTCTTTCCACATAATTCCTGACAAGTCATAGAATCGTTATAAGAATTATGAAGCCAAGATGTTCCAGAGAAAACTTTTACAGACTCTTTTTCACATGTTGGTTTTGGACCACCTCTTTTTACATAATTTGTCAAAATAGTAACATCAAGAATATCTACCACACCATCGCCATTTAAATCAACATTCACCCCTAGAGGAATTTCAACACCTCCAAAGGCATAATCAGAAAGCGTTGTAATATCTATTGCATTTATTTCGCTATTTAAATCAGCGTCTCCGCACAAACCAATAGTAGTTGTTGTATTATCTTGAACACAAGCGCCACCAACACAACCATTTGGACAAGAATATATTTTAGTGGAAGAACTTATTCCAGAACAAGAATACTCTAGAACTCTATCATTACCAGTACCTTGATCTAAACACAAGTCAGTATAATTTGTCCTTTCATCAATAACATATCCTTTATTATAATAATTAATTCCATCAGAATCAGAGCAAAATTTTGTACTATTACTAGAGGGTGAAAGACAAACACCATTGCTACACCCATTTGGACAAAAATAATCAATAGTTATGGGGGTGACACCATCACACAAAACCTCATTTAAGATGCTTGGATCCTGAGCAATCCAACAAGCATCTGAATGATTATAAAAAGCTCCATAAGAATAAAATCCGTATCTATATCCTTTAACTTTGACGTTAACTCCTCCATCTGAATCTGTGCAACTAGTTTGATTTCCTGGAGAAACATTACAACCATTAACATTGCATCCGTATGGGCAAGTGGTGCCGGCACTCCATTCCAAACAACTATCAGCATCATAATTTCCGCAAGTTTTCAGTAATTTAGAATCCTCATAGCACATTATTAACCCAACTGCAACGCAATCATTAGTGCATGCAGTTTGAGTGCAAGTTGGAGCAGGTCCATTCCTCTTAACATGATCTGTCATTATGTTTACATCAAGAATATCTACTGCTTCATCTCCATTTAAATCAACTTTTGCTCCAGAAGGAATTTCAACACCTCCAAAGGCATAACTAGTTATTGCATCCAAATCTGTTTGGTCAAGAACACTGTCCCCATTAGTGTCTCCACATATATAAGTTAAAGAATTAGTTGAAAAAGCACCTCCCCTATAAACATAATTAGTCATCATACTAACATCAAGAATATCAGTCACACCATCTTCATTAATGTCCGCACACTCCAAACAAGAACCCTCTGGAAAGCTTCCTCCCCTAAAAGCAACATCCACTAAAATATCTAAATCAATTTTGTCAATAACACCATCTTGATTAATATCTCCTTTTAAAGAATTAGAGATTGGATTGCCCGTAATCTTCCCAAGAAAATTATCCAAAAAGCTGGCAGAAATCAATGCAATAGAGAATATAGCAACTAGGCTAAACAAAAATAAAATCCCCACTCCTCTTTTCATATAGTATTTAGCGAGAGAGTATTTAAATAAGTTACTATTAACTATGGTGAACTTACCAAAACGCGTTCCATAAACCACTAAACCACACATAGATAAAAGCCACCAAAGCTATAAAGAAAACAGGAACAAACGGAATACCGTATTTAACTTTAATTTCCTTATAGTGTTTTCTTATAAGTCTTATCTCTTGCATGCTAAGCCCTTCCCAATTAGGATCTATTGTCTTCTTTCCTATTTTCAATTTTTCGGCGAGCCAGTCTCCTTCGGTCAGATATTTTGCCTTAACCTTCCTTACCATGCATTTCCTGTCCACACTTAAGGCATAATAATAAATATACGGGAAAACAAAGATGAGTACTCCTAAACTGAAAAACATTCCATTTTGTAATCCCAAAACCATAGTAATAAGACCTGCGATCATAATAACCCACATCTTCTTTTTGTTTTTCTTTATGCTTGAAATAAAATCTTTCTTAAATTCCTTAAAATTAATAAGACTCATTCTAGCGGTTGCAGCCAAACCATATAAGGCCCCTGCAAAAAGGAAAAGCAAGAAAAAGGAGAAAAATATCTTAAGATTATTTCCAAAAGTGGTAGTTATAGGCAAGATAGCGCCAAGAGAGATCATAAGCTTCGCATCTCCCCCTGCAAACATCCTCCCATAGTAAAGAGCATTGCCCAGGATAAAAAACACAATCAATCCAAAGATGCCTTGGAATAAGAAACTCCACTCTCCTGTGAAAATCCCATAAAAAATCCTTATTCCCAATGCAAAAACTATAAGCGAAAAACTAATCCAGTTAGCAACCTCTCGCTTTCTAAGATCCTGTATACTTGCAAACCCGACCCATAGCAAGCCGAGCACAATCAAAAAATACTCTATCATGATAGCCTCTTTAACTTAAATATAGAACTTGTGATTTATAAAACTCTCCAATGTTCACTTCTTTACAAACTTGACAATTCTCTTAGCTCCGCCAGTCTGGTAAGGATGTTTCTTTTTCTCTTTCCTCTTATTCTTACCCTTATTTCTTTTTTCACTAAAACCGTAATCCATAGAAAGAGGTATTATTCAGAATTTAAATATATTTTGTAGAAAGAGTAATAAAAAACCTAAATCTTTATAAAAAATATAAAAATCAATAAAAAATGGATTATAAAAAAGGCGACCTAGAAAAAAAGGTTGAATTTGAGAAATTGCTCACAGATAGATCTAGTGAGAGAACAACATCAAAAGTGTTAGAAAATTTAAAGGACAAAAGAAAAATTATTATAGGGAATTTGCCTACAACAAGGAGAGAAATATCAAGTGTAGAAATTGGGGGATTAGACATATTAACAATATATAAAGATGGGATGGCCCTACAAAGAACAGGAAGATTCCCTAACGGAAACGGAAATAGCTTCTATTATTTCTTGCACAGAAACGGAGAAATGACAGCCTATCACCTGGGCTCAATTGATGTTTCCTACAGCCCTACAGATGTTTAAAACAATTTATTATTAACACGAAGAATAAAAATCAACAAAGTGAGGGGCAAGCCTGTATTCCAAACTCCTTGTCCTTATACAATCCGGCAGGATCTGCATATGCTTGACAGCTTGCGACAAAGGAATCTTTTCCTACCTTAACCTCTCTATCTCTAGTACAAAAATCATATCTGCTCTGAGTAGTGCACGCAGTCACACATGCCTGCGCAATCTGATCAACATTATTATCTCCACCAGTAATAATCCCCTTAAGCTTGTCCCACCCCATAAAAAATCCCAAAGCAAGGATAACAAGAACAATAACTCCAAGTATTATAAGAATGATAGTATTAGTACTGAGTTCCTGTCCCCTCTTATTTCTCATACTCTACGTAAGAATATTTTATTTATAAACCTTTTCTTAAGGTTAATTTAAAACCTTACATTTAAAGAATACACAAAAGTTCTTGTTTGGGAACTCCGTTCGTTTTGGAAACCGTTTCTAAAGGTTTATTGTCATAAGAGGATTCTTGCTTGTTAAATCAGATGTCATAAGAAGAACCGTAGCTCTCTCGTCCTTCTCCAACTTAAGGGAGATGTCATAAGAAGGACCTTGGTCCTTTTTATAAAGGATACTCTACAGAGAGTACAATCCTCTCTTCATTCCAAAACCAGATACCATAATCCTCTCTGCGTTCCTGATATAAAACTCTCTCACCATTTCCATTAACTCTTGAGTCAACTCTTGAAAGATCCTTATTCAAACCATAATCTTCAATCTGAGAGTTTAACTCTTCCATCATAAAAACCCCAGTGAATAAGTTAACAACCCTAGTCTTAAACAAAACAAAACTGGTCAAAGCCAGCCCACAAAGCAAAACCACGCTTATAACCAAAATGGTGATTGTTATATTTGCCTTCTTAGAGCGCAAATTAAATTTTTTATCCACCATTCAGCCAAACCTCTATTTTATCCCTATCTTGATAATTAATTTTAAATGCATATGAACTCTTATACGAAATCCAATCCCTATCTAAAGAATCTTTGCTAGAAGAGAAGAAAGACATAATCATTTTAGAAGTCTCATTTGCCTTAACCATTAAACTCGATATAAACATAAACATTCCTAGAATTAAGATTACTACCACAGTAGCTATTATCCATGTCAAAGTGTCCGCAACCTGTGCTCTCGAATAAAATCTCCTGTCAGTTGACATTTTCAGAAACCTTCCCTATTGCAGTAAAGATACGTATCAAGAATTGTTCATTTCCCTGAGTAGAATAAAGCCTTCTTTCTCCACATTGTGCAAGAGTCTTATAACTCTCATCTTCTTGAATCGCGCAACTAGCTCTAAAATTAATGTTCCCCTTAGAAACAGAGAACAACGAATTGGAACTGTCATCAACAGCATAAAAATCTACATCAACATAGTACTGTTCTTCGTCATAAGTGTCCTCAACATTAAAATTCAAATTGCAAATCTCCAAGAAATTGTCACTAAATTCTTGTTTAAACCCTGATTGATAAACATAATCTTGAAGTTTCCCCTCTTTAGAGATACAATCAGCAATGTGATTAGCAAGAGCTCTATTCTCATACTTCCTAACATCATAATTAGAACCGTAAAAGGCCGCAACCATGATTATGATAGCAGTAGCCACTATCCCTATAATTACAAACCAGTAAATAGACAGTGTTTTTTCCATTTTTAGTCATTTTTATTTATGACGATAAAAACCTTTGCACTGGGAAGTACATCCACTCCAGGCTTCACCTCATTAAAAAAAGAATAACTAAACCCTTCCCCCTCACTCAATCTAACCTCCACAATATTTCCATTAATGGTTACCGCTCTCTGGAAGTTATTATTAAACCACTCCTGATTAGAGCTAACACCCTTTTCAAAATCAAGCAATATTTGTGTTCCCGGCTTTGCAGAATCTATAAGCAAGGCAATTTGTTTGGCATAAGCCTGTTCATAATAAGCCGAGCCACTTGATTGCTTTAAAATAAATAATGCCATAATTGCAAAAAATGTCAAATTCAAAACAAGAAATATTACATTCTCGGTAAGCATGGAACCTTTCTTTCTATGAAGGCTCGACCCCTTTCGTTTCATGTATAAAACAAATTTAACAAATTAATAAACCTAACTAATCAGGCGCGAGTGTTGACTTCCTTACAATCAAGAGCCTTAAACACCTCAGAATTCGCTTCAACTATAGTTGGACCAATATAGGACTCTCCAGACTTGCCAACACCAAGCGTTCCTACAAAATATCCTATTCCCGCTCCCTTTCCAAAATCTCCAATATATTTAATCAATTGTTTGGGCTTTATAGCCGAGAGGACGGCGCCGGCAAGCTGCCCTTTAGGAATAGGAATTGCCCTAGCAACAGGAATTAAATCTATACCTAATGCAATAACTCCCCCCCAAAAGGCAGTGTCTAAGTCGCTGTCCATAGCAGTCATTATATAATATTGCTTACCCATATCGAGTGTACCATACTCAAGGGCCCCAGTATCACTCTCCGTAAGAAAACTAAGATCATTTGTCCCATACAAATATTCTGCATAAGTGAATTTTTTTCCAGGCATCTTTTTTGTAGCCATATAATCATAAAGTTTTTCCTGATCTACCTTTCCAGAAGGAATAACCTTCAAAGCACTATCATCAAACTCCACAAAATTGCACAATGAACAGTACAACCCAGGGTTTTTATCAGTTCCAACATAATTTAACTTCCCCTCTCCAAACATCCACCAACAGTTTGCCATCCTATCGGCCAACTTTTCATATACATCAGTTTCTTTGTCTACTTGAACGACTTTGGGATTAGTCATACTCTCACACGTCTTATCTCCTGAAAAACACGTATTCTCAGTTTTGCATCTTAAAGGAACAGTGTCCACAGAAACAACAGAATTAGCCCTAAGAACAACTGAATTGTGGCAGATATCATCATCAGTTGTTTTTCCAAGATCTAGAAAAAACAAAAAGATAAGAATTACAGCAAAACTTACAATAAGTACAACTAACATGACAATCTGTTGTGTAGTCAACTCTCCAAGTTTATTCTTTATAGCCATTTTATTTTTCTGTTGTTTTTAATTTATCTTTTGGAAACCTTTTCTCAAAAGATTTATTTTGAAACCTTCTCTTAAAGGAGATGTCATAAGGAGAAGGATCCGAGATCCTTGTCTTTATCTTTCATTTAGAGCACCCCAAGTTTTTTCATCATTCCGTAAAGCGCGAATAACACTAAAGAGAAAAATGCTATCCAGATTATATACTTTATTGCTTCTTCAAGGTCCATTTTCTCTCACAAAAATACCTCCTTGGTATTGAATTATAATATCTGTCGCAACAGTAATTTTTATGTCAGGAGAATCCATTAAATCGTCAACAACAAGACAACTCCCACCATCATCACATTCAGAAGCTTGTCTTTCTTCCTTAGATGTAGACAAAGCACCTAAGCTAAAATCCCCAGCCTCTTCACATATGCAAAGGCAATTCTTGTTTAAACACAAATTTGGCTTAACCTCACCCCCAGAATAAGATAGAATGAGCCACCCCTTAGGATTATGAATAAGTCTCTCCTCGGCATTTCCTCCACTCGTGCCCTGCCCATTTTTCACTCTTTCCATAATAACCTTAAAACTCGCAGATTCAGAATCTTTCAAAAGAGCGTCAGCCTGTTTCTTTTTTTCATTGCTAACCTTTGAAGCGTAAAGCGATACAAGAAGATATACAAGAAATACTATACATATTACGGCAATTACTATCTTTATTGTTTCTTCTCCCAATAAAAATCCATTCTTTCGCCTTATTAAACTCATCTTAATTCCATTAACCACTAATTAAACTCAAAATAACTTCAGGTTCTTCTCCAAAAAGACCATCAAAAAAGGCAATAACGTGTTCTTTAAAAAAGAAATAAACCCCTACAATTACTACAACTACAACCAAAATTCCAATAATTATCTTAATTAATTCCTCTGTTTCTATCGCCATCTTAGCTCCTAAAAAGGTTTTTTATTTTATCTATTATCAAAATTCCTTTGTCTTTCATTATGAATGTTGCAAAAAGTATTATCACAAGGATGGCAATTGCAATCAGTATCCAAGGAAGGTATTCCGAAGCGATCCCTCTCTTTAATCCACTACCGAATCCACTCTTTTTCATAATCTAAAATAGAAAATATTCTTAATAAACTTTCCTAAGACAGAGAGCTACCAAGAACAACAAGAGTCAGAATTAAGAGAACAATTGTAGACAGAAGCGCCGTGATAAAATAGAGTAAAACACCACTTGAAAGATTCTTACCAGTCTTATTAATCGTCTCAAGTTTATCTTCTCCGGAGTCTATAGTCACTAAAGCTCGAGTAAGTATGAAAATTATTTCAATTAGGTAAATTCCAACAATTATCTGTAAATAATAAGGGGGAATAATTTCAGAAACATTAAAGATGTCAAGTACTCCAGAAAGATCAGAAAAACCCACATTAGCCCCCTCTCCTAGAGTCTGGGCAAGTTTCAGCCTGGAGAGAATAGAAGTGATCATAGCGGCCAATCCGACAACAATTCCAGCAAGCAAAGGGGCTAAGAAAGTCATATTGCTTTTCATATCAGAAATTATCTCGGCAAGCATATCCTTCAGCCTCTGCGAAATTTTCTGGATATTCTTTACATATTGAGAGATATTCATCAAGCTAGTTGCTGCAATATTCAGTCCTTTTTTAGATGCTTCAATAAGCACCCTCATGCTAGTCGCGATAAGATCAGAAGGGTAATAAATTATGGCACCCCTTTTTACATCGAAGATCGCTCTTTCTGCACTCATTCCCATCCTAGATATATTAAAATGAACCCTATTAAAAAAATCCTCAGTCCTCAATCCTTTTGAGACTTCGGCAACCTTGCCAAAGGCAATCTCTGGTGGAGCGCCGTTGCCAACTCTTGTCCCCAACTGAAAAAGAGAATTATTGAATTCCTCTTCAAGTTCTTTAGTTTTAGCCCTTTCAATTATTAGGTCTTTTGTTTTACTCCCATAAGCAACAGAAAAAAACATGGCAATGCCTAAAGGGAAAAACATGCCTAAGAATAAAGCCCCATACCCAAACGGTCCCTTAAGACCATTCTCCGTAATTTCAAAACCAAAAACTTTCTCCTCCCCTAAAAATCCCAATCCAAGCTGCGAAAAAGTGTAATCATTTTGCAAACCGAACATATCCGGAATAAGAGTAAACTGAAATATCAAAGGGATTAATCCTAATATAAAAAACGGCAAACAGAGAATAAAAGCACTAACAAAATGAGAACTACTCTTATATTGCGGATAAAGAGGATTTCTCTCTAACAGATCAGTTTCCCCATAACCTCCAGGTCTTAGAAATAAAACATTATCTGTAAGATAAAATACAAGAAAAGGAACAATCATATTAAATAAAATGAAGACGTGATACCACTGAAGCATTCCCCCCAAAAGAGACGAAGCGAGAGGAAGCAAGGCCAAACCTAGAGTAGGCAAAACAACCCCAAGCATATAAACATTAGTTAATGGGCTTCTAACATCATGAGTAAATTTCAGCATTTTGTCGTAAACACCATCCAATACCACCTCGAGGCTTTTCTCTAAAGTAGTTATTCTTCTCGAGTTATCTGGCTCGTAAAGACTACTCTCGATTAAATTGAACGCCTCTATAAACTCACTAGAGTAAGATCTCCACCTTTCAAGATAATGGTCAAGACTATCTTTTATTGTTGAGAACTTGCCAACCTCAACATCATAAAATACCTTTTTAAAATCTAAAGCAAGGGGATATTGAAGATGTTCTGAAGCAAATTCTATTGCTTTTTCAAGATTAGAAGTATGTCTCATATAAACAACAACATACAAAATGGCGGGCACCATCTGTGAAGAGGCTTTAAGCCTCCACTTGTTTGCAAGTCGTTTAGGATAGTCTTTAACAAAATAAAACAAAAATAACGAAAAAACCATCATAAGAACGAAAAATAATTTGGGAAACCCTTCAACAAAACCATCCAAAAAATTGTCGCCAGAAATATTTTTTATTAAAGATACTGCAATTGAGGCAATAAGCCCTATCAAAATCACAACAACAAAAGACATAACGGCCAAAGACAAAGCCTGCCACGGCTCAACCTGTAAATGTGCTTGTTCAAGGTACTTAGCGACTTCATCAGAATCTTTTTTAGAAACATTAAGTTTTACAACACTCCCAAGGCTTTTACAATATCTTTCATATCCACTAAGTTCAGGCATTAATTCTTGCCTAAACCTAAGATACTCCTTGCTATATGAACCTGCCCCCTCCCCCGAATTAATCTGAGTCTCTATCTTTGCGCCATACTTCTTTAAGATATCACTTACGTCTGTTTTTTTATACGGGTCCAATTATAAACCCCCACTCATTTTTTGTTCCTCTTCTTCAAGGATTTATTTTTAAAAGATTCATTTTCGTTAATAACTTTTCTAACATAAATCAAACTTAATCCGCCAATGCCTAGGCTGAAAAAGTAGTATATCAACCTCGCTAAAAAAGAAACAAGTAAAGCTAGAGGCAAGAAGATTCCCATAGCCGAATATAGTAAAGTCATACTAATCTCAGTAACACCCATTCCAGAAGGAAGTAAAGATAAATCGCCTATCATTGTAGCCAAGGTAACTACGATAATTACTGACAAAAAATTAACATCATACCCGAAAGCCAAAAACAAGAAGTAAGAACAGAGATAATTAAACATCCAGAAGATAATTGACAATGAAAAGCCAACAATAAGATTTCTCTTAGAAAGAACTGATTGCCTAAAGATCTTTAAAAAATGTTTAACTTTCTTATTTACATATCGCTCAAAATTATCTGGAGAGCTAAATTTCTTTCTTATAGATTTAATAAAGTAAAACCTCTTAACAAACGCACCAAGATCAAAATGCAACTTCTTCAAAGTAGAATAAAGGGCAAAACTTGCCAAGCTAATAACTAAAATCAAGATTCCTTCAAGGATGTAAGTTAAAGTGTTTGAGATCTTAACATAAATTAAAACGAAGAATATGGAAAAAATCGTAAAAAACGCCAAAGTCATTAGCTGATAAAACTTATCTCCAAGTACATAGCTTAACATCTTAACTTGAGGTTGTTTGTACCGTTTAGCCAAAAAATGTGCCCTAAATGGCTCTCCAGCTATTCCCGCTCCAGGAGTTATTGTATTGAAAAAAGCCCCTGCGAGTAAAACATTAAGTAAAAACCAAAAGTCTCTCTTAAAAAGCCTCCCAAAAAAATTAGTCCACCTAAAATTCCAAGAAATGAAAGTCATTGCAATCGCCGACACTGCCAAGATGATGTAAATAGGTTTAGCATAAGATAGTATCAAGTAAACTTCCATGAAATCAATATCTTTCAAGACAAGATAGAGCAAAAAAGCAACTGCCGCAAAAAATACAAATGTGATCACCTTCTTTTTCATTTTAATGTTTTTGGGAACCTTTTTTTAAAAGTTCAGTTTTGTTTTTGGGAACCTTTTTTTAAAAGTTCAGTTTTGTTTTTGGGAACCTTTTTTTAAAAGGTTCATTTTCATGAATTATTAAGGGATAGTGATTTTAAAAAACTATCAAATTCGCTTTGCCTTTATCTCTTCATTTAACCACTTCTGCCAAGCAGGAAAAACTCTATCGCCCATAGGCAACCCAATTTCCATCCTAATTTCGTCAGAAATCTTATGGAAAGCGTCATTAGACAAAACATTTACTCTAGCCTCCAACATTTCCGGCTTTCCAAGTCTCTCAGAAACGTCAACAATCTCTTTTTTTATCTTGGCCCTTAAGAGAATATTATCGTAAACAGCATCCCAATTACCTGCCCAGCCTTTGACTCCAGAGGCTATAGATTTGATAACTTCAGAGTCTCCATTAATAAGATCCTCAGAAGGTTCAAGCTCATCCTTATCCACATTATACCTTAAAAGATCAACAAAACCCTTTTCTTCTTGAGGATCTTTCTTCCAGTGCTTCCTAACTTCGGCAATTTGGAGAACCCTTCTCCAAGAATGCAAGCCGTCCGGAGATTTTATTGGATTGGTAACAGCAATAATGTCAGTTGCCTTAAAGCTAGTTGCAGGGACATCTAAATCGTTAACAACCCTGTCAAAAACTCCATACGGACTCGCCCCGTGAATAGTCCCCGCAACAACATTGGCTAACGCACCTACCCTCATTGCCTCGTATAAAGCTTTTGCTTCAACACTTCTAACTTCTCCGATAATCAAACAGCTATCTCCCAGTCTTAGACTAGTTCTTATTCCGTCATCTGCAGACACTTCACTGCCCGATCTCAAAAGTGCAGACCTAACCTTCATTCTTAAGATGTCATATTTTAATTTTCTTAGGGCCTGTACAGGTAATTCTAGAGAATCTTCAATAACAATGATCCTATATCTAGGAATAATCTCAAGCATCAAACTCCCTAAAAGAGAAGTCTTCCCACTAGATCTTGTTCCAGCAACTAAAATAGTTCTAGACCCATCAACAAGAAAGCTCATCAGGCCGGCTGCAAACGGATTTAACATCTTATATTTCATAAATAAAGGCAGCGTCCACGGCTCTTCTCTATGTCTTCTTATCGCATAAGCAAGTCCATCTGGAGAGAGTGGCCTCTGAATTATTGCGATTCTTGCACTTATTTTTCCGATTTCTAGTTGAGTGTCGAGAATTGGATTAGCCTCATCCAAAGGCCTTCCTGAAAGCATCCTAAACTTTCCCGCCCAAGAATCAACATCTTCCTGACTAGGAGTGATATTCGTAATGCACTCATCGTAATCCTGGTGTCTCAGAAAAATTGGAGTTAATGGAATCGGAGCGTTAAGAAAAATATCCTGAATATTCTTATCCTGAAGAAGAACCTCTATAATTCCAAATCCGATAGTGTGCCTAACAAGTATTGTAGCAAGCTTATTTAATTCTTGATAGCTAATATTTATTCCCTGACTCTGGGCAAGATCTTGTAATAAGTCTTTAGCAATATTAAAAAACACCTGCCTTGTCCTTTCCGTATCCGTCAACTCCTCTGCTTTAGGCTGATGCTCCATCAAAACGCCTTTTGCCATGTTTAAAAGAAAATTATAATCTTCCTTAAGTGAGTTTTCAGGGGGGATGACATGATAGATAAGCTTAGATTCTCCTTTCTTTTTCAATATAGTCACAATAGATTCATCAAAACTCTCTTGTGCGATCTTATACTGATCAACTATTTCAGCCTCTGGAGGAAGATCAGAAACTAGTCGGGTAAATGTGAAATTTGGGATAGTATCTGCCTTGAAAACCCGATTATAAATTTCCCTATCTCCTAAAAAATATCTATCCGTATGTAGAGAGAGAAGTTGGATGATCTTCATTCTTTCAACAACATCTAATATCTTCTCAATAAATCGTATATAATTTTCCTGATCTTTCCTATACTGGAAATCGAGCCTATTTAACATCACTCTTTCCTCTAAAACAATTTTCCGTATTTCCATGTAGGCGGCCAGAGGATCTTTTTTGAACAACATCAAAAAAGTAAAAAGATCGTTATATCTCTTAGGGAAAAATTCGGGGTGGCTTGTAACTAATTTTTCCTGTAAAAGGATCCTTTCTTGCTTAGTTAGATAAACAAAGACCTGCGCAACTTCTAAAAGAAGTGAAACTTCCTTGATATCATAATTATAATTCTTTTGTTGAACAAGAATAACCCTAGAGGCATTTGGATTTTGAATTAAAGAATCCACCACCCTCTCCATGACTTCAGGATGATCAGAAATGCTCGGCGCAAAAGGTGCGCCTATATAATTGATATAAAGAATATCCTCCCCCCCTTCTCGTTTAACCTCGTACGAATACAAAGGCGTGTCTTGATTAAATTGCATTTTCACCTAGTTTTTAGTTATTAAGAAAACATCAAAGAAGTTTAAAATGTTTTGTGTAAAAAGAAAACTGTATTATTTTTTATTACTTTCAAGATAAACCTGCAAAACTCTCTTGAGATTGCTCTGATAAGTTAGATTATTCCACCATGGACGATGTTTCTTCCAACCTTCCCCAACATCATACACATCCCATGTTTTATCAAGAAAACCATCCATGTAAGACTTAGTCCCTGTCTCGCTCTCATCATCAAAATCAATGTAATAAATGCTGGGGTAATCTTCGTCTTCCATTAAATATCCAATAGCCGCCATTTCATAACCATTATCAACATCTTTTGAATATTCAAATACGAAATCAGTATCGTTAAATGAGTAATTAATCCTAGAAAAGACGTATTCTCTCCCAAGAATTGACTTCTTGGTCAGCCCATCGTCTTTAAGGGCAGAAACCAAAGAATCAAGTGTAGGTTTAATTATAGAAACATAATCTACTGTATCAGCTTCATAATCTATTCGTAAGTTTGGAAGATTAGTTTTTGTAGGCCCACAAGAAGTAATTAGCAAAGCAGTGCAGATGCCTAAAAGAGGTTTATTAGATATTTTCATTTTATTTCTTATTTTCTACAAGATACTGTGCTAAAACTTCCCTTAACCTTATTTGATAGTCCCAATTTTCTGAAATGCTTGGAGAATTCCATTTTGTAGTCTGGCCAAACTCATCCAGAAATATTCTAGTTTTTCTATCTGCCACTCCATCAGGACAGTCCCTTAGATTTGAAGAATCATGAGCATCCATATAAACAAGATTAGGTGATTTATCGGGCGACGGTCTAAGTCCAATAAACATTCTCTCATCATGATTAGTTAATTCATTAACATATTCAAAAACAATGTCCTTATTGTCCGGAGATCTATACTCTATCCTAGAATATAAGCATTTTCTCTCAGATATCTTAATAGTATCAACTCCTCTCTTTTCTATCTCACATACCAAAGAATCAAGTGTCGGTTTCATAGAATAACTAGCTTCAATTTCAACCTCCTCAATTGGCCCAGCTTTAATAGAATCTTGCATGGTAGCCCCAACACCCCCATAAGAACCCAATAGAACAGCAGTTCCATATCCAATAAGTCGAGACCTCAAAAATGCCATTCAAAGTATGACTTCCCGAGGTTTATAAGTTTTTGTGTATTAATGAATACAGTTATGTCTTATACGATGAACCACATGACCTACAAAGAGTGTTAGGCATCTTATTTCCATTTAAATCGGCTGCAAGAGTGCTAGTTCCCGGAATTGAAATGTCTCCTGAAATTGGAAGCTTTTGTTGCGTCTTTGGTCTAAACGTCATATTAGCGAGCACCCAATTTCCTTGGGGCATCCTTGGAACTCCATCATCAGAGTAAAAGGTTATATTTATTGAGTTAGAATTTTCTTGATAACGGGTATTAAATATAAGAGCTACATCTGCAGGAGCTATTGTAGTTAGGTCATATTTACTTGAATTGAAATTAACCGTGAAAGTTAATCCGGCAATATTTCCAGTATTCTCCAATTTTATTGGAACATTAATATACTTTCCCACCGAATCAATAAGATTTGCTGTCCCTATCTTAGGAGTGGCTGTTCCAGTTCCTATTTTAACTCCACCAGTACATGATGGAGAAGTACCATTTCTAAAGATATGATTCTGCATGATTACATAGTCTAAAATATTCACTTTCTTATCTCCATTTGCATCAGCTATTTCTGAATTAGGAATGAAATTATCCGTGAACACATTTAGTGCCATTAATTGAACATTTCCAAGGTGAATATCTCCAGTACCAATCAGGTCCCCACAAAGTTTACTCATAATTAAAGCCCTTGTGGTTCTAGAGAACGTAGTCCCATTAATAGTAGTATTTGCAGTTGTGGTTATTAAATAAGACCCCGAGATATTTGGAAGTAAATAGGAATTGCCATAAAGTCCATCTGCACTTGCACCATCTCCGTGCAACCCATCATCGTATAAATTAATTATAGTTGAAGTATTATTGGGAATAGATATGTTGGCAATAAAAGAGCTAGCCGGAATATTTTGACCGTTTTTTGTAATAAATCCAGAGATATTAACTCTTTGACCAATAAGATAAGTAACTTTATCCGTGGCAAGATAAATAGATAAATCACTCAAAAAGCCGCCCAATACTGAAATATTATCGGTTCCGTTTACCTGAATTGGAATGATTGAAACATTCCACAATCCACTTTCATTTGAATCAACTATATAAAATTCCTTATTGAATATCTCATTAATCTCATGAGAATAGTTCGCACTGCTAGACGTAGAATTGAAAATTTTTCCAGACGGACTTTTTATGGACAAAGTTATGTTGTTTTGAGGATTCTGGACATCTAAAAAGAGATAGACCTTTTTGGAAGTATTATCAACAGTAAATGTGTAAAATATCTGAGAAATATTTATTGGTAAATATTCTAAAAAAGACCACACTAAACTTAAATTATCTAATGAACTCGATCCACCATTATCCTTTGTAGGTTTTGAGACTGAATTTGAAGCCTGTTTCGAAGCATATGGGAGCAAATCTGTTTTTACTTTATCTATCACATCGACGTTTCTTGTTGAACAGCCATGGGAACAAAAATCTATCGGGTGAGTAGGTATTTCAAGCGAAGCCCCAGTTAAATTAGCACTATCCCACGGTACGACGCTATCCCCATCTCCAGTTAGCCACGGTCTAAAATAAAGATCTTCAGACTGGCCAGACACTGGCCAAAAATCAAAGTGTCTATGGATTATTGTTGACCAAGATCCTCGGGTAGATATAGAATGGTATTCAACCCCAGATAAAGTATTCACATAGTCCCTTTTCGAAGCCGAATTAGCAGTCCATAAAGAAGATGAGGCACAATCAGTAAGAGGATAGGGGCAATCATTGTTATTCATGTTTAAGCTGTTTAAAAAGTCGCTATGAGGAGTAAGTTGGTCTCCCATCACTCCAGTAAAGCCTGCTACGCCACCTAAACCTCCCCCCATAAAGAAACCAATAGTAGCCATAGCCCCATGAATTATTACTCCGGGAATTGCACCAAAGAGATATCCATAAACCTTAAGATCATTCATAAATGCAGGTAAATCTAATCCGTGGTTGGGTGGTGCAATTTCTATTAATTTTCTTATATCATATTTAAATGGTTTATAATAAGGAAAAACACTAATTCTTCTATCGTTGATATAATCTCTTGCTATTAATCCACCTGTGCTGTGGGTAACTACATCCACCTTTTTTGATAAAGAATAAGTTCTCACATAATCTATTGCATTTGAGAGAACATATGCATAAACATCAATGTCTCCGTTTTCTATATTTGGGAGATTTTGATTGTGAGGCACATCATAATTATATGGAAAGGTAAGCTCTTTGTTTTGCGCCCAATACTGACTAATTGTTTGATGAAGTTTTGCGGCGCCGTCTCTATAATCTAACGCAAACAACAAATCAATTTGTCCCATAGAACCCCCTTCCCAGAACTTAGTTGGATCAAAGGTGTCTTTGTCCCCATTAAAACCGGGAACAAATATTATTGGAATCCTACACGTATAATTACATGCTCCACCATGGGAATCGTCCCAATTACCAGTGTCGCATATATTTTTTGGACCATAATTGTTTTCTGTACCTTGAGGAGTATAAGTTTCGATGTCATTACCAATTCCATTTCCCTGCTCATCTTCTAAATAATTGTTGAAACAAACTCGGTTAGTATTTAGATAATTCTGACCAGAGGTGTCTGAAAAAAATAGACCAGCATAACTTAACGGACTTCCCCCAACACCATTGAATTCTACCCAATTATGTGTAAATGAATTAAACTTTGCTTCTGTAAAGCTAACTCCGTTTCCATAGTTATTGCTAATAGTGTTATTTGTAAACGTATTAAAGTTTGATCTGGAAGTTGGCACTCCCGTAAGCAATACCCCCGCATTATTATTAGATACGTATGATTTAATATTAAAAGTAACGGAATTATTGTTAAATTTATTGCTTGAGCTAGAATCAATAACTGCCCCATGCATATTGTTCTTATAGATCTCGCTTTCTCCTATGTAATTGTTTGTGGATTTAAATAAGTATAATCCAAATCCAGATTGAAAGCCGAATATTCCATTGTCATGTAACTTATTTCCACTACACACAGTTATTGTTTTAGTGGGTGGTTGAATGCAAGGTAAAGGATCTATACTAGATTCACTTAATGCTGAAACAAAAGTACTATTTGGTTGGCAAGTAAAATTGGCATAATTTCTATTAATATAGGCATTCTGTACATTTGAGATAGTGATGTTAATCCACCCACAAGTAGCGTTATTGTAATGTGAATCATTCAGGAAAATTCCATTATCTAAATTGCTAAAAGACTCTATATTTAGTATCCTACTAGAAGTTATCTTATCAAATAAAACTCCTTCATAGAAATTTGAAATTTTACAATTTTTTAAAGTTAAATTAATCTTGTTATAAGCAAAAACACCATTACCCGTTCCAGCCCCCGTTATTTTATATCCATTGCAATCTAGAGTTAAACTATTATTTCCAAAGGTAGGTCCGTTGCCAGAACAAATTAAGTTAGCCCCTAATTTAAAATAATTATTCAAAAATGGATCGCTAGAAAGATTCTTGTTGCAAATATTTTCTTCTGTCAGAGGACCATAGTCCCCTCCTTGGGAAATATTACCCGATGAATTATAATACAATTTAGTATCCCCAATTGAATCATTATTCAAATCAAAGCCATTGTAGTCACCCCAATAATTTCCTGAGACATATTTTCCACCAATAACATTAGTTCCAAGGGTTTTTGTTATATTCCAAGTATTAATTTTATTAGCATATATGTTTTTCAAGTTATCAAAATAATTATTGTATATTAAATTTGAATATGAATCGTTTAAAACTAATCCATTTAAATTATCAACAAAAGCATTTTTTGTTAGATTGCTATTATTCATTGATTTTGCGTAAATTCCATTGCCGAAATTGCTTATGAAACATCCCCTTATTTCAATATTCTTTCTTGAATTAATTAAAATCCCGATTTGATTACTTCCAGAAATAGCAGATATAAAATGACCATTGCATATAAGAGTTATATTGTCTGCGCCTATTATTAAGCCTGTGCTTGGACAATTTAATAAATCGTTAGTTAACGTTGTGTTTGTCGTTATATTGGCACCGCAATTAATTTGTTTACACTTCCCAAAACTATCAGAAGAAAAAATATTTTGGATTTCCGATATGTTTAAAGGCCTATTATACACCGAAACCTCGTCCACTAAACCTTGATAATAACCGTACCCAACACTGCCTGTTTCCCCAATATCACCGCTTGGATGCACGATCTTAGTGCTTATCAAACCAGTTCTGACAAGTTGACCGTTAAGATATAATTTAGGTTGCTTATTGAGATATACAACTGCAATATGATTCCAGCCACTGATAGTAGTATTGTATACTAATAGAGATGGCAAATAGCCAGTAGCATGCTCAAAAACACTAATTCCATTAGTTCCGACAGATATTCCAGCTCCAGCATTGTTTCCGCCTCCAAAAGCATCTCCGTGTTCAGGGAAGATTGCATATCTCTGAGCACTTGTCCCTGAAACCCCACTAGTTGCCTCAAGTGTTGCCGCCCTGGTTGTTGTTGGATTTGCCCAGAATTCTATTGTAAAATTATCTGAGATTAAAGGGAATATTCCATATCCGGTATTAACATAATCATTTACACCATCAAAGCTAAATGCCGAACTTACTTTTCCCAAAATAAATGTGGCACCATTTACTAATGTTCCATGATTTCCACCTTGAATGTCATTTGCACTTCCATCTCCAGACCACCAGCTAACCAAGCCTACTGGCGCCTGCATACAAGATGCTGACATTGCGGATTCGTAAGGAGTTATTGGTAAAATTTCATTGTCGAAATTCTCCTCCAATACCGGGGGAATTATGTTTGTTGAATTATTGATGGGCTTTGAAAATGTAGAGGGAGTTATGACTGAAGTTGTATTTGTTGAGTTTATGGGATTGCTATCATTACGAATTTGAATAGAACTTTGAGATCGAGATTGAACAGATATTGCTGGAATAATCTTTGTCAAATTATTATTGGAAATAATGGGTGTTGTTGCAGTTAGAGAAGAAACCTGTCTGGCTACTGCCGCCGAAACTAAATCTCTTGAAGTGTCTTTATCAAAAATAACAAAATTAAAGAGAAAAATCAAGAGAATAATAACAACAAAAACTAAAAAAGAACCGACTAAACTCCTACCTCTCTTCTCAAACCTCATCACAGATTTGGGGAAAAAGAGTTTATAAAAATATATGTGAACAACAACAATTTTAAACTCTTCAAGTCATCTATAACAATGGCAAACGAGGAATATGACGCCCAGGCATACTACGGGGATATTAACTCCAAAATGCGAGACATGGAAGAAAAGCAAAGAATCATAAAAGATAGACTTCTACTCATTGGTCAAAACCTCATTGAAACAAAAGAAAAAACAAGTGAAGAAATGCTTAACTTGAAGAGAGATGTTGAAATCATGAAAAACACTCTCGAAAGAATAAAAAGCTTTCTAGAAAGTTTTTCATCAGAACTTAGCAAGTTTGCAAGAAAAGATGACTTAGAAATTCTTGCAAAACAGGCAAAAATGTTCCAACCCCTAGAATTCGTCAAAAAGTCTGACTTGGAAAAATTAAAAAAGAAGTAATAACTCAATAATAAATGGGCGTTTTAGATCAGGTAACCTTAATGAAAAATCAGGGCAAGTCTGATCAAGAGATGATAGTCTTGTTGAGAGAGCAGGGAATACCTCCAAAACTCATTCAAGATGCAATAGCCCAGGCACAAATAAAAGAGGTGGTCTCGAGACCATTGACAGAAGGAATGCAGGAATCAATAATGGAAAGAGAAGAACAAGAAGAATCATTCAGTAATGCACAGATACCTCAGCCAGACTTCTCTTCTCCGATAGCCCAACAGCAGTACGCTCAGCAGGAATATCCTCAAGAATACGCACAAAACTACTATCCTCCTCAAGAATACGCACAGCAGGAAAACTACGCTTATCCCACAGGCGCCTCCGACACATCTACTTTGATTGATATTGCAGAACAAGTATTCATGGACAAAGTAAAAAAGATCCAAAAACAGCTTGACTCTCTTAGCGAGTTTAAAGTCTTGGCAGAAACAAAACTTGCATCATCTGAAGATCGCCTAAGAAGAATAGAATCAACAATTGACAAGCTACAAATCTCAATCCTTGACAAAGTCGGCTCTTACGGAGATAATCTTGACAGCATAAAAAGAGAAATGTCAATGATGCAAGAATCATTTTCAAAGGCTATAAACCCAATTCTAGATAAAACCGAGAGAAAAAGATAAAAACTAATTTCCAAACTCTAATCTATTTTTCTTTCCAGAACTTCCGGAGCCACCAGACCCGCTTCCTCCAGATGCTATAACAAATCCTAACCCAACAACCACAAGTACAACTATTAAAATACTGTCCCAGTTATTCTGCCACCAAGTTCCGGTGCTCCATCCAAGAGCAGAAGAGGTATTCAGCAAGACAACAATCACGATAACAACGCCAACCGCAAGCAAAGAGATATTCCCGTATTTTTCCCAATCCATAAACAATCCAGTAATTACTAAAATAGCCAACATTATTGAAAGTCCTACAGCCATTCTAGGAAATATCTCAGAGAAAAAATTAGGCACAAGGTCAAATTGAAGAGCCATCAAAGCAATAGACAAAGAAATAATAACGTTAACCGCCTTGTTGTGTCCTAAAAATCCCGCCTTCGAGAGAATAGCAAAGATTAAAGAGAAGAGTAACAACCCTGGAAGAAGATATGTAAAAATTCCTTTATCAGCCCAAGAGTTAAGAATATTTCCAATTCCACCTCCTGAAAAGCTTCCGTAAGTTAATAAATTCATCACCCCTATCATTTTGTCTATTCAGGTTTTCCTCCAACTTTCGAAGCCAAAACAACAGCCATTGCTCCGGCAATTATAACAACAAAGATTATATTACTCCATACATCGCCACTCCAATCGCTCTTGAAAAGCCAGCCATAAACATCATCAGATATCCCCGTACTAATAAACAAGAAAATCGTTACCGCAATTATTATTAAAATTCCAACTATCCACTTAACAGGGCCAGGAGCACTAAAGTTTGCCTGTCCTCCGGACATAAATCCCCATAAAAGCAATACTACAAAGATTATAACAACAGCTACAGATAAAAACAAAACCAAGTCAGTTACAATAATCTTGGGATTTACAGCAGCAACAAAGATAAGCCCTATAACAAAGGCAGTAAAAGCATTAATCTGCTTCTTATCGTCAGTTAAAACCCTAGTTTTCTCAAGAATTGCAAATACAATAAAGAAAACAAGCAGGAAGGGATAAACAAAATCCGTTAACGCCTCATGTTGTAATATGTTATCCGCCATGTTTTACAAAACCTAACTAGATTTAAATATGTTTCGAAAAATAAAGAAGAGTAAAGAAACATCTAAAACAACGCGCAAATAAAAATACTTTACAAGAAATCAAGCCATTACTTCTTCTGTCTGAACATCTGGACCAGGTAAAGCCGATTTGCTTATAATAAACACGTCACTAATGGCCTTAACAAACTGATGGGGAATAATAACTCCTCTAGCCCCTCCAATCAAGGAAGTAACTCCACCTCCAACTCTTATCCTCCAGCCAGAAATCTTATTATCTTGCAAGTTAGCTTCTTCTACTTCGCCAAAAAATTCACCGGAATCGGTATAAACCCTCAATCCGATAACCTCGCTGATTTTTCTTACTCTCATTTTAGTTGGAATTTAGTTTACTATGACAGATTTTACAATTCCTTATTTAAATACTTTTCCATGATATTAAAATAGCCATTTAGAGACTCTCTGACGAAAAAAGACATAATAACAGAGATCGTAGTCGTCAGAGGATATGCAAGATTCTCGTTTTGGGAACCTTTTCAAGAGGTTCAATATCATAAGAAGGACCTTGCTCTTAAAAGGAAGAGTCATAAGAGAAACCTTGGCAAGTTAAAGGGAGATGCCATAAGAAGAACCGTAGGTTCTTTTTATAAGACAATAAGGTTTATAAAAAAACATGTCTTGAGGTAGATATGTTCAAAGGAAAAGAATTAGCGGTAATAATCGTAACAACAATAATACTGGCATTTTCCATAACTCTTGTTAAGAGTTTAACAATTTTCTTATATGCGTTGCTTGGAATCTTTCTCGTCGTAATAATCAACATTTTAGCAAAAAAGATCACTTCATACGGTCTAGATTCTGAAATAGAAATCAAATTTTGGGAAGTAAAGCGATACGGTTTTAGGCCAAAAAGTTACTTTAAAAATCCATTAGCAATGGGCCTTTTCATGCCCATAATTGTATTAGCTTTAACGCTTGGAAGCCTATACTGGATGGCATGCCTAGTTTTTGATGTCAAGGCAAAGGTATACCGATCAGCAAAAAGATTTGGATTGTACGCATTTAGCGAGATGACTGAAAGACACATAGGATTAATTGCGGCATCCGGAATAATAGCTAACTTACTTCTAGCCCTGATTGGATACATTGCAGGCTTTGAAGAGTTCGCCAGATTCAATATTTACTACGCTGCCTTTAATATGATCCCATTTTCAGACCTAGACGGAAACAAAATATTCTACGGGAGCATGGTATTTTGGAGCTTCCTTGGAATACTAACCCTTATAGGTCTTGGATACGCTTTCTTGCTTGTATAAAAAAGAATATAAACCTCTAGGGCTTTATCCCAACATGGCCAAAAACAAGAGTTTCTTTGAGAAAAAAAGTGTTGTTTTAACTTTTGGAGTCTTATCATTGTTAGGGGGATTGTTTTTTGTCTACGACACGGGACTAGGCAGCCCAACCGGAAACGCAATCCTGACAGAAGGGAGTTTCAGCATAATTACATTCATAGGCTTGATGCTTTTAATTTGCTCTATAGTTCTTATTGCCTATGCCGTTGTTAAGAAGTAATAAAAATAGTAAATACTTACCTTAATCAGTCGTTCTTAATGCAATAAAATTATTTAAACATATATGGTTATTGAATAAAATGGAAAGATTAAGAGGGAATGCAGTTAAGTATTTTGTCTTGAGTTTAATCATTACATTAGTTATTGCAAGAATTACTGGAACTTATTTTAACACAAACCCCCAGATACTCGGATTTGAATTTCATCATTTTGACTATGGAATAATTCTACTACTAATAGCCTTATTGCTTCAAGCGTTTAATTCAAAAAAAGAGTTAACTTACGTGTTTTTTGGAACCTCGTTAGGATTAATTTTAGATGAGTTATACTACATGAGGGTAAACTTTGTAGAATCTGTCCCATACTCATCAACCTTCCTTCCATCACTAATCATCTCGATAATTGTTTTAACCTTAATCCTTATCGTAAACAAAAATTCAAAAAAGTAAAATGTACGAAAAATTCCTTCAAAACTTATCTCCACGTGACTATCAAAAGGCCATTTTTGAAACTTGCAAAGAAAAAAACACGCTAGTGGTTTTACCTACCGGCTTGGGAAAAACTCTCATTGCATTAATGCTTGCAATAGAAAGGCTATCAAAATTTCCAAGTGAAAAAGTTCTATTTCTAGCTCCAACAAAGCCCCTAGCAGAGCAGCATCTTGGATATTTTAAGCAAAACCTTCCAGAACTTTTTGCGTCACTTGAATTATTCACAGGTGCAGTCCCAGCTAATTCAAGAAAAAAACTCTTTCAAGATGCAGATATTGTTTTTTCAACCCCCCAGTGTATTGCAAACGACATAAAAAACAATCTCTATGATTTAAGTCAAGTATGCCTCCTTATTGAAGATGAGGCCCATAGATGCATAAAAAACTACGATTACAATTTCATCTCACAACAATATCAAGAACAATCTACACACCCAAGGATAATAGGTTTAACAGCCTCGCCGGGAAGCGAAGAAGTCCAAATTCGCCAAATATGTAAGAATCTTTCAATAGAAGCTGTAGAATTAAGAACTCGAGAAAGTATAGACGTTACAAATTACCTCCAAAAACTAGAATTTGAAAGAATAAATGTTGAATTCCCCACAGAATTCGATGAGCTAAGACAGGCCTTAAGAAAACTCTTTGATAGATATATTGAAGAATTGAAGAGCAGAAATGTCTTATACGGCCCGGTAACAAAAATAGCTTTAATACAATTACAAAAAAAGATAATGGGAACTCTAGCTAGAGGAAACAGTAATTTTAATTACATGCATGCGGCAAGTGCATGTGCACAAGCAGTAAAGTTACAGCACGCCCTTGAGTTATTAGAAACACAAACACTCGCAAGTTTCCACAAATATCTTAAAGACTTATTAGACCAAGCGTCAAAGGCGAAAAGCAAGGGAGTTGTCAAGCTCGTTGCAAAACCAGAATTTAACTTTGTTTATTCTAGCACCAATGAACTTTTAATAAAAAACACAGAACACCCGAAAATCCAAAAATTAAAGGAAATATTAAACGAAGAAAAACAGAATAATGAAAATTTTAAAGTAATTGTATTCACTCAATACAGAGAAACAGCTTCGCAAATAGCAAAGATGATTAATCTTAATAAAGAGTTAAAGGCAAAGGTTTTTATTGGGCAGGCAAAGAAATCTGGTAGTGGAGGAAGTTCTGGATTGAGCCAAAAAGAACAAAAATCGATTATTCAAGAGTTTTCTTCAGGAGAAATAAATTGTTTGGTCGCAACATCTATTGGAGAAGAGGGTTTAGACATCCCAGAGGTAAATGCAGTTATCTTCTACGAGCCTGTCCCTAGTGCAATAAGGGCTATACAGAGAGCAGGAAGAACAGCACGCCTAATGCCTGGAAAGCTCAAGATACTTATAACAAAAGGAACTCGAGACGAGGGTTTTTACTACGCATCTAGAGCCAAGGAAAAAAGAATGCACACAGCAATCAACAGCATAAAAGACAAATTGGAAAATCCAAAAAAGATAGAAAGACAAGGAAAACTGTAATCAACATTACCTGACTGTTTGTTTTTGATGAGAATAAATTATTTTCATTTAAATTCTCTATAGAGATTTTCTTCTGTTTCTTTGTAATTAGCCCTACTGAAATCTTGCGAATATTTCCACCTATAGATCTCAGAAGAAATTGTTCTTGATGAACCAGAATATATTGTGTCTGATTTAGCAGTATACGACCATCCTGAGGAAACTGCACCACCATTGAAAAAAAAGCTTAATCCGACTTTCCAAGGAAGTTCCCATTGTTTCAGTCCAATTGATGATACTTCCACATCTCGGACTATTTCTTCAACTTGAGTTCTACCCAAGCTATCTACGTAAATAGCCCCCACCGCAGAGCTTTCTGTTGGGGCGATAACTCTTTTTCCTGTAAGAATGTTAACAGCTTCAGCAACATTATACCCTCCACACTCCGCACCAGTCGAACAAGATTCCAATACAATAGTTGTTGACGCAGGCAAGATTTCTCCCAATTCCATGAGTATTTTATCATAATTAGTTATTTTAATTCCGCTTTCAACAACTATAAGACTCCCCATTGTTTTAGGACTTCCATGGAAACCAATATAAAGAACATCAGGAATATTTCCTTTAGACATCTCTTCCTTAACAAAATCAGTAATCCCATCAAAAATATAGGCTTCCCGAGATACAACATTAAATTCTGATTTAAACTTTTCAGGCCTATTATTAAATGCTCCATTCCAATCTGCTCCTAGAGAAGCAGAGTAAGCCAACATTGTGGGCTTTTCATCCATCCCGCTCGGATCAACAAACTTATTCGGATTATTTAACACATAAACATATTTGTTAAGCGATTGTGGGTTTTGCAAGTTTCCAGATATCGGGTCAGGCTGTGTAAATCTTCCCGAATCAGAATCATAATATCTCGCCCCATAATAATACAATCCACTATCATCTTTTTCTTTTCCAGTATATGTAAATCTTGAATCTCCGCTTGTTTTTTCTTCTCCAAAAGCATAATAACTTTCTTCTGAAATTTTATTTCCATTTTCATCTAAAACAACACTTCCGCTGCCTAAATGATCATTAATATAAAATTTCTCATTTCCATCGCTATCATATGAAGCAATAAGCCCGTTTCCATATATGTAAGATGTTGTTTTATTCGCTAATGAAGTTTGGCTTTCAATTGCTTTTCCTGTTAGATTTAACTTAAGATTTATGTTCAATATGAGAAATAGAATGATCAAAGTTACAGCCAGGATAGATAATACTTGAATAAGCTTCTTTTTCTTTATGCCTCTTGAGTCCATTTTAGCTCAGCGCAGAACCTTCCTAACTACTGGCTTCGCTGGAGAAAATGGTTTTTTAGGTGAGGGCTTAGTAACAGGAGTTGAAACAATAGAATTCTTTACATTAATAGGCCCATAACTTTCAAGTATCTCAGCGTCACTTAAGATAGGATCCTTCAAATTTTTAATCATGTTGGAAGCTACTCGTACAGATTTTGTCTTCATTGTTAATATCTTGCTAGTTCCTATCTCTATTTTATCTCCATTTCCACCATCATACATTCCAATCAATAAATTCCCCACACCCGCATTATAAGTATACACCTGAAAATTTGTTGGAGATGAAATTTTATCAAGTGTGACTTTGGTGGGATCATAAATAACATTAAACTGAATTCCATTAGTTGGTCTTTGTGCCATCAAGTAAATATCTATATTTCGAGTCCCATCAAAATTCTTAGCTCCTTCTTTTAATATTAAAACACTAGGTTCTTTAGTCGTTATAACAACCTCGCCCGTCACAGAACTGCCAAAAACTTTCTTGAAGAAATTTAAAATTCCTCCAAACACTGATTTATCTTCACTTACAGCATTGGCAGTTAGAGTAGCTCCTTTAATAGGTGTTTTTTTGTTTATAACAAAATCCGTTGAAACTAGAGGTTGTATTAAACTTGAATTAGTTTGATTTCCAACAACACAAACTCCCTTAACACAAATTTTGTTCCCATAATTTCTGCAATCATAAGTATTCAATTGAAGATTAGGATTGCACCAATACTCTCTAATATTATAAGAATCGGCACAGTAATCGCTAACATTAAAACTAGTTCCATTATCATATCGACCCAAATTATTTCCTTTAGTATAGAGTTGATTTCCCCTATCATTCTCAAAGCAACTAGCAGTTACATTTCCCGGAGTCGAATTACATAGTCCATTAGTACATCCATACTGACAAAAAGTTCCAGTACTCCATTCTAAACAACTATCTGTATCATAATTTCCACAAGTTTGAGAATAACTACCGGAACATTTCAACTGCCCAGAGCTACATTCATTGATACAAGTTGAAGTTGTTGAATTAGTGGCATTTGCTTGGCTAGGGGCCACTGGTTTCGTTTGAGTTGAAACTGCTGGCTGAGTTTCTTCTTGCACGACTTTTGTAGGAGTAGTTCCCACCTTTGGAGCACTGCTTGTTCCTGTTGCGGGCCCTATCTCTCTTACTTCAATGTCATCGATATAGTTAAATATTGTGCACGAGCCAATAGCATCATTTTTTGCTAAAGTATGTAAAGAGTAATCAATCAACCCAGAGACTATTACTGATGAGTGGACTTGAGAAGTTTTATGGCTTGTAACAATCTCACTAATCTTTTGCCAAGAGGCATTCGGAGAACCAACACCATATGTTAATATCAATGCGTTGTTAGAAGTATCCCTAGTCTCTAATTCGACCATTTGAGTAGCTCCTGTTCCTTGCTTTGTCCAATAAGAGAGAAGATACTTTGTGTCTGGTTTAAGCCTAATTCCTCTTTGAAGAGGGAACCATGCCTCTCCAGAAGGTAATCCAAGATAACACTTATTATTAATTGATTTAGAGCATATAGAACCAGAAGCACAATTAGCAGCCCCACTAACAATAAACTGAGCATCGTTGAGAGTGTCAACACTGCCCCAATCAGTTAACCAATTCAAGATATTGCTTCCAGAAACGCTTTCGTATCCAGGATTCAAAACAACATTCGCCCCAAGGGTCGGAACATTTAAATTAATTATGGAACTTATTCCAACAACTTCCCCATTGCTATTTCTTACAGCCTCTGCCTTAATAGTATGGGAGCCGGGAGTAGAGATTACATCCGTAATCTTCAAAGTATATTCATATGGGGAAGTTGAATCAACATAAACAAAATTATTGTTCACATAAAATTTAACCGAAACGTCAGGCTCGCTTCTGTCTAAGTTTGCAACAACTAATGTATCTTGAGTTATTGTTGCTCCATTAAGAGGTTGACTAATGCTTATCCCAATCGGCTCGAAAGGACTCTCTGCACCAGAATCACAAGGATTGCCAGAGAAAATTGCAGCACGATTAAACCCCCTAAAAGCAACACCAACAACTTTTACAACATCAAGAACATCAGTTGCGCCACTAGAATCAACATCAGTTTGTGCGGAAGGACATGCAGGATCTTTACTAGAAGAAAATCCTCTAAATGCGACATTCACAGTTTGAACAACATCAAGCACATCAACAATTGTCCCGTCTCCATTAGGATCTCCCCATTTAGGACAAGCACAAAAAATCTGCTCATCAGTATAAAGGACATCATTTCCTTGATACGTATAATAAATAGTTTCTTTGGGAGTTACCTTCTTTACTCTCTTGCCAGAAGCATCATAAAAATACTCTTCTATAAAACCTTCAGAAGGCTCAAAACTAACCAGCCTTTTTAGTAAATCATAAACAAAATTTTTCTGATTATTACCTCCCTGTGTTTCTAAAACTCCTGCTGGAGAATAAGAGTAAACACTACTGAAAGCACAATCACTGTCCTGAGCCTCAGTCCATCCATCATGAGGACAGCAAATTCCATCGCTAGGATCCCTAGCACCATCAGGATCTACTGTCGAACAAGACCCGCTTGCAGAACTTATTGTTCCATCACAAACTAAAGGCGAACAAGTAACATTTAAAGGAACATTACAATCAGGATCAGTAATGTAATTGCATCCAATACCACAAATACCCCCATAACCGGGCGGACTTTGATCATTACAGTTACAATCTGGATCATAATCAGTACATTCTGAATTAATACAAGCACCATTAGACGATGTCGGGCAAGAAGCACAGGAAACACTCGAGCCACTCTGACTACAATACTGCCCATCAGCACAATTAACTTCTTGATATGCATTGCATCCAGAGCCAACACTTACACATATTTGTTCAGTTCCATCATTTAAGCAACTTCCTGTCCCAGGACTTGCACAATTATTAGTGCAAACACAAGATTGAGTATTATCTTCCCACCTAAACCCTTCAGGACAAGCAACGCAATGAGATGGGAGATAATTTCCACTCCCATCATCCCCTTCCCATTCACAATAATAATGGCCCATTTCTCCCCCATTAAAAACATAATCATAAAGTATTCCTTCAGTGTCAGCGTCATCAATAAATTGAGCTGGAGCAGGGGGTGTAGAATCATTAGAGCATCCTCCTTCTCTGTCTAAAATACCGAGCAAATCGTAACAAGTTGTTCCAAAAGGAAAATCATCGCCAGGAACGCAATTACAACTCCCTCCCGTCCCTGGACCAGAACAATGGTCTCGAGCACTCGCAGGATCAAGAGTGTCACATGTCAAATAAGAATCGGCATTTCCGCACTGTGGCCTATATCCTGGAGAGCATGCATCATAACCTTGATAAGCACTAGGACAAGCCCCTTCAGAAAGATTATAGGTAGTAACGCTAGCAACACATTCTACAGTTCCACTTCCTAAGTAAGAAGGATAACACTCACATGCCCCAGCATCACTTGAAATAAAACTCAAAGCGGCTAAGAAAACAAATGCAAAAACTATTAACATGATTTTTTTCATCAGATTCCCCCTGAAATACTCTTTAATTTGTTATCTTCATATCCATAATTTTTAATATAAGAAGGATTTGTCGACGTCTCCGTCTGTCTATTTCCAAGTGCATCATATCCATAGCTAATTCCTCTATTAAGCTGATTATTCCCGTAATAATTAGCGCTAGTAAGTCTATTCAAGTTGTCATAAGTAAAACTTTCATAGTTTAAAGATGGAGGCATATTGCCCCTATTATTGCCATTATTGCTTAAATCAACACTATACGCTATCTTATTGATGTTTCCTATTTTGTCAAATGCATAAGTTCTTTCAAAATAAACATCCCCTGTCCTAAGATTTTTAACTTCAGAAGCAAAAATTGAAGTCAAAAAGTCCATAGAGTTGTAAGAATAAGTTGTATAAAATTTGACAATTCCTGCAGAAGTCAACTGTCTTTCTTCAAGGGTTCCCGTAGGATTATATGTATAAATTGCTTCTGTTGTCTGACCTTGTGGGTTTGTGTATGAAACTCCTTCCATTTGATTCAGGCTATTATAATTGTAATTAATAATCTTGCCATCAGGATAAGTCAAGTGTATAAGGTTTCCAGCCAAGTCATAATCGTAAGTCAAAGTGTATAATTTTTCATTATTAATATCCTGTGTCCTCTTTGTCACTCTTCCAACTTCATCATACTCATAACTTTCCTCAACGTAGAAAGTTTGGTCTCCATCTTTAGAGCTGTTGCCAACAATCTTACAAACCCTATTTGCATTATTTACACTTGGAAGATTACTTTCACAATTTGAATCTCCCCCATAATAGAAAGTTATCTCTTCTTTAGTGTCAGCATCGTTAGCTTTATATGCAGTCGTTTTTGAAATTCGAGAATATTTATCATAATCCACATCTTTTATTATTCCTTCAGAATCAATGCTCCTTATAATATTCCCGCTTGAGTCATATCTAAATGAAGTTTCTCCTTCCTCAAGACTAGAAACTCTAATTGGCAAAGACGGATTTCCGTTTTGATAAGGAGTATTAATATAAACACTACTTGACAAACTAGACACAGAAGCCCCAAAAACATCAACTCTCTCTACATTTCCATAAAAATCATCATAAATAACATTAAATTGTGTTCCTGCAGAATCAACAACTCTTTCCAAGATTCCAAATCCGTCATAATAATAAGTATGAGAGTTTAGTCTTGCATCAGTAACAGTCTTATAATTGCTTCCGTAAGAAAACTGTGAGTAATTTCCATCAGGATAGATAATTCTCTTAGTCCTCCCAAGAGAATCGTATTGGGTTTCAGTATACAAACTACTTGGGCTTTGATAAGTGCAGAAACTTCCTGTTCCCGCAACAGAACCAGGCTTATATTGTTTGTTTGCCCTACCAAGCGAATCATACGTCGTTGTTGAGAAAATAATCCTATTTCTATCTAAATCTTTCAGCTGCACTTGAGCAAGCCTCCCTCCGTAATCATAAATATTGCAGGTTTCAACATTAACACTATTTGTTTGTTTTTGAACAACTTTTACAGTCCACATTGCACCACTCGGGGTGGTGTAATAATAATTAACCTGTCCTCCATCAGGAGAAACTATTTGTGAAATTCTTCCTAGAACATCATAATCATAATCAGTAACTCTGTTATTTTCATCTATAGTAGTATCTACAAGCCCATAAGAATGGTAAGTTGCTCTTTTTGTTAAAGGGGGATTGCTTTCGCTATTTCCATAGTAATCTATTCTTGTTGGAAATGCCTTATTTGAAATATCATAAGAAACATTAGTGTAAAATAAATCAGATTTCAAGTCATTTTGCCTGTCACGATAAGTCCCTATGTTTACTGTCTTTATAAGATTCCCACATCGGTCATAATCAAAGTAGGCATCATCCCAAACGACTGTCCTAGTGTCAGTGTTCCATGAAACCTTATCATCATAATCATAACTATGTGTTGAAGTTGGCTTTCCTACGCTACATCTTGAATTTGCGTTTTTATTAATAGGGCATGTAAAACCAAAATTCTCATGCATAGGAACACCACATGATTGAAAATCGCTTTCATCGTCTCTAGTTACAGTAGCAACAGAAGAAACATAATTTCCATTAAAAGCGAATGGATTTGATGGCGAGAGAAACTTGTCATATCTATAAGACTCATCGACTCTTAAGGCGCGTTTCTTGTATTGATCGTTCCTTGGGTCGGTTGAAGCAACATCAATGTCCCAATCTCCATCTTGTAAAGCGTCAACGTTCCATGCCTTGACTCTTGAAGGAATTTTAAAACCCCATACAGCATCAAATGAGCCTTCAATCATTTTTGTGTCAGGAGCATAATCAATGGCAACCACTCTTGGGCTCCCGCTTGCATCAGCACCGTCTATAACACTCAACGTCCCTTCTCTTGTGCTAGCCATAGTTGAAGTCGTAGAATCAAACCCCCTATATTTATTTTCCTCGAGATGAGTTTCATAATCTACACTCTCACTCGATATCTTTCCATAATCTATCTCTCCAACAACCCTTCCATCATCGTAATAAAATATCTTTGAAAATGTTTTTATGGGTCCCCCAGATTCGTGAGAAACACTAGCAACACCCTTAGAGGAAAGGTACGTGGCTAGAGAATAATCTATATCGCCATATCTTCCTTGTCCCACAGCATAAGCTTTCCAATAGAGAGGATTTTGATCAGCAAACTTCCTCCTATATTCTAAATCATCTAGGTTCAGTCCAGTACTATCTGTCTCAGGGCAGTAAGTATCACTCTCTTTATATGTTGCATGGCCAGGGGGGCACCATCCTCCTTTAGCAACGACATCACACGAACAAACAGGATTAATGTTTGCCCTATCAAGACTAGTTATTGGATGAAATTCATAATAATAAAAATTCTCTTGAAGAGGTGCCACACCACCAGCTCCGTAATACTCGGTCTCAACTTCCAAGCCACTCCTAAAGCTTAGGTCTGTCTGCAGCTCATCTATGAGAACTCTTGCCTGAATAAATGGAAAAATGAAAAGTATTAATAGAATACTAATTAAAGCGAAAGCTAAAATAAATTCCTTGTTCCAAATCGTAGGATTAATCATTTTATTATTCCGGTCCACAATATTCAAGTTGATCTCCTTCCTTATAAGACGTAGCAATGCGACATTCAGAATCTGAAGACAAGTCATCAAATCCAGAACTCTCGCTAGCCCCAACATTCAGCCTAGATACTGTTGGAGTTGTTGGCAAGAACTTGTGCACAACCCGATTCCCCTCAGGATCAGTAACGGTCGTAANAGAAAGTGGGTTCTTTGTCAAATATCCTTCAAGAGTATATTCATAACTCCAAACATAAGGATTTCCACTATTTTCTCCGGGAATATTAACTCGCCTTTCAGTTACAACTCTGTGTTTTTGTTTTCTCCCCTTTAAATCAAAAAATTCACTTTGCCAGTTAATTCCGCCAGTAGTACTAAACTCATTATAATTCATAGTCAGTAGTTCTCTGTCTGCATAAGTATACCCCACAATAATCCCATTAGGGTATGTAATGCTTGTAAGTTCCTGGGTTTTTGAATCGTAAGTGTATGTTGTTGAGGGTAAAAGTAAATTTCCACCCGAATCTGTTATTCTAACCTCTTTCAGCAAAGTGTTTGGCTGGGCTGTCCCCTCTGTATTAAAATTATAGACATACTCAACTCTTATAATATCTCCCCTATAATTAGGATATTCTATACTTCCAAGCCTTGTGTTAATGTTTAAAGAGCTAACCTTAAAATTAATTTTTCTGCCCAATGTATCTGTAATCTGCCAAATAAATGGGCTGGTTATCTCGCCTACAGAATCTCCATTGGGATTCCCGGGAGTCCCTGCTTCCCCCCAGTAATCTATATCAATTACATTCCCCGCTTTATCAGTAATACTATCTAAATACAAACCAGCATACGGATTCTCTGCCCAATCATAAGGATTATTATTAACATAATCTTTCTGCCTTACACAACCATGAGTTCCTTGAGGGATATCATCGTAATCTCCACAAAAAGGGACAACTTTCTTGAAAACATAATGCAATCCATTACTAGTGTATGTTGCAGCCACAGGCCATGTTGTCTGAGCGATTCCAGAACCAATTCCAGATTCTCCTAAAGACGCATCTTGTGAATAAAGCAAGGTTAGAGGACTTAAGCTTCCATCAACCAAAGCAGTATAAATTGAATAGCCCGGAGAATTAATGCTTCCTTCTGGAATACGGGAGCTAATTCCCATGCCCCTTCCATAGATCTCGCCAGAATACAATCCATCATAAAGATTGGTCCCCCAAGGAAGCCCATAATAACGAGGATCTCCTAAAATAAACTTGGAGGGGAGGATAACTCCCGATTCACTATTTCCCAAAACTAATGATAAAGAATTAATTCCTTGTTGGGGAATTCCTTTAGGATAATCATTATAACTGCTTAAACTATCAAAGAACAAACCAGTAGGATCTTTAACTTTTCCATAATCCATATCCCAGCCTCTTCCAAGCCACTTAGCTTTTTTCCAGCTGGATGCTAAACTATCAGTAGAACGGCAATCATTAGTGTAAATTCCTGAAACAGAAGAAGGCACATCACAATCTTTACAGCCAGTAGGGTAACTAACTGGGTTTCCCTGAGAGTCTAAAACAATACTAGGGCTATAATGATTATTTCTGCTGCAAGAGATTGGATTTCCTTGAGGAAAATTTTGAGTATTGACTTGATTTCTATGCAAGAATATATTACTATTATACTGTCTTGTCAGAGAAACCCCCAATCCATTCCTTCCCGGAAGAGCAACATCCGTCGCGGAAATAATCAAATTTCCAGAATAAAGATTAACGCTGTCCCCGAAGGAAGAATCAAATGCATTTCCTGCATTAAATCCCTGGACATTTAAGCTTGCTTCACTTTGGCTGACAGTATAGGTTTCAACATTAGCGTAAACATTTCCGATAATTAAGATTAGAACTAGAATAGCAACATAAAGAAGTAATAGACTCACCCTTTTCCTCATTACAAAACCACACAAAAAGAGTATATAAAGATTTTTACAATTGAGGAAGAAAAACAGAATCCTACAATAAATAAATGTAAAAAAGATATTTAAACCCTGAGTAATTTTCCATAAAATGTCAGGAAAATTATTCGAGATCTTCTCCAAAAAAAAGATAAAGATAATTGAAAAACCTAAAATAATAGCAGACTACAGGGAAAAAAACTCCATGGTTATCTCTTTCCTTATCTCCCACGGCGCAGAAGTCGAGACAAAGGAATTGAAAGTGGCAGATTATATTGTTAAAGATGTGGCCATAGAGAGAAAAACTGTTCAAGACTTCATTTCCTCAATGATAAATAAAAGGCTTCTAAGACAGATAGAAGAGCTCCAGCAATATCCAAATAAATTGCTTTTAATCGAAGGAGTGGAAGAGCACGAACTCTATAACGATCACCCCGAAGGAATTAATGGAAATGCGATACGCGGTTTTTTGCTTTCAATTCTGCTCAAAGACAAAATCCCGGTTATTTTCACAAAAAATGCAGAAGACACCGCAAAGTTTCTCCTAGTTCTTGCAAAAAA
>C687J35174_10001199_pt1 | contig 37951 bp, 42 predicted proteins | sample RifCSPhighO2_01_FD_35174 | JGI IMG/M metagenome (IMG submission 35174) | reverse complement strand
CTCTCCTTTCTTTTTGAGCGCATGTGCGGCTTGTGTGTAGGCGGCGTTCTCATCGTGACGGAGAAGGCCGCAGCGGGGCCCGATCGCTGTCGGGCCAAGTTCAGATCTTTAACAACCATATCAACAATAGATTTTCTGTCAAGTGTCAAGGTGTAAAAAATTAAAAAAAACCTTTAAAACACTGGCTTTTTGGGGTAAATGTGCTATTATTAATCTATGGTAATTTCATATCAGGGGCTAGAATCTTTCAAAATCCAGTTTGGTGAAATAGTGGTTGCGTATAACCCGATTTCCAAAGATTCCAAGCACAAGGGCACTAAATTCGGTGCTGATATAGTTTTAATTTCAGCAAATCATCCGGATTTTAATGGTGCCGAAAATGCTTCTCGCGGAGATAAACAACCTTTTGTAATAAACGGGCCAGGAGAGTATGAAATTGGCGGAATATTTGTGAGAGGTTTTCTTTCAAAAACTAATTACGATGGATCCGAATCGATTAACACTGTTTATCTTATGAATCTGGAAAATATGAACCTCTGTTTTCTGGGCCCCCTAAATTCGGCAGCAAGTCTTGATGCCGAAACAATTGAAGCACTCGATGATATTGATGTTTTGTTTTTACCAATCGGAGATGGAATGAATCCTGCGGAGGCAAACAAGCTCTCAGTCAAGCTTGAACCTAAAATTATTATTCCGATGCATTATGAGGAAGGGGACAGCAAAACCCTGAGAACTTTCCTGAAAGAAGCTGGTGAAGAGTCTGTTATGGCAGAAGAAAAACTGACACTGAAGAAGAAAGATTTGGAGGGTAAAGAGGGAGATGTGGTGGTATTGAAATACAGCGTTTAATGATTAATATAAAGGCATGAGAGAAACATTGATTACGAAACTTGAAAGGATGCGCTCCCGTCCCGATCACCACAAGAGAGGTATTGCTCTTGGGGTCTCGGCATTTTTGACTGCCGTAATTTTTTCAGTGTGGCTCTCGGTAAATTTTCGCACAAATACGTCTCAGATTATTGTCGAGAAACCAAAAGAAGATTCTCCAATAACCAATCTTAAGAAAAGTCTGGCTTCTGTATATTATGCCATCAAGGGGTTGGGTAAAGAAAATAATATTAATTTTCAAGATGAGTACGACAGGATTAAAAATCAGGTTGAAACAGGGCAATTAAGAGTTGTGCCAAAAAACGACAGTTATTAATATTTCGTAGTTTTTATATTTATTTTTATATTTTTGATTTAATTTTGTGGCTAAAGAGAAAATAAAAAATCCGACCCCAAAAGGAAATATCATTGAGCGTTCGATTGTTTCTGAAATGAAAGAGTCTTTCATTGACTATGCCATGTCAGTTATTACTGACAGAGCTCTTCCGGATGTCCGAGACGGCTTAAAGCCGGTCCACCGCCGGATACTTTTTACTATGCATGAAATGGGGCTTAATGCGGGAGCAAAGTTTAGGAAATCAGCGGCTGTTGTAGGAGATGTATTGGGGAAATATCATCCGCACGGCGATATGGCTGTGTATGAGGCTTTGGTAAAACTGGCACAGGATTTCAGCATGCGCTACCCCCTTATTTTTCCTCAAGGAAACTTCGGCTCCATAGACGGGGACAATGCTGCCGCTCCCAGATATACGGAGGCGAAGATGAGCCGTATTGCCGGTGAACTTCTTAAAGATATTGAAAAAGACACGGTGAGCTTCAGACCAAACTATGATTCAACAAGAAAAGAGCCGACAGTGATGCCGACATCCGTGCCGAATCTTCTTTTAAATGGCACTCTGGGTATTGCTGTCGGAATGGCAACAAACATTCCCCCGCATAATTTAAACGAGGTATCTGATGCGATTTCATTTCTAATTGATAATTCCGATGCCACAACAGAAGATCTTTTGGAATTTATAAAAGGCCCTGACTTTCCGACCGGCGGAATCGCTTTTAATCAAAAAGATATTCACCATGCTTACGCAACGGGACGCGGAGGAGTGGTGGTGCGCGGAGTGGCAGAAATAATTGAAAACAAGCTGGGAAACTTCCAGATTATAATAAGCGAAATCCCATATCGTGTTAACAAGGCAACTCTAATTGAAAAAATTGCCGAACTTGTAAAGGATAAAAAAATAGAAGGAATCAGAGGGCTCAGGGACGAATCAACAAAAGACATACGGGTTGTTATAGAGCTAAAGGCAGGAAGTCAGCCACAGAAAATTCTCAACTCACTTTATAAGCATACTCAACTTGAAGAAACTTTTCATTTTAATCTTGTTGGCTTAATTGACGGTGTGCCACAAACTCTTTCATTAAAGCCGATTCTTGAGGAATTTATTGATCATAGGAAAGAAGTTATCCGCAGAAGAACTGTCTTTGATCTAGCTAAGGCAGAGAATCGCGAACATATTCTTTTAGGGCTAAAAAAAGCTCTTGACCATATTGATGCAATCATAAAACTCATAAAGGCTTCAAAAACGGTTGAGGACGCAAAATCTGAACTTATAAGGCAGTTTAAATTCTCCGAGATGCAAGCCATTGCGATACTTGAAATGAAGCTTCAGAGACTTGCTGGACTTGAACGCAAAAAAATTGAGGATGAACTTATAGAGATGCAGAAACTTATTGCAGAATTAAAAGGAATTCTAGCAAGCCCCAAAAAAATACTTTCAATAATTAAAAAAGAATTGGCGGATCTTCAGGAAAAATACGGCGATGAAAGGAGAACAAAAATCGTAAAAGGCGGAATAAAGGTTTTTTCAGTTGAAGACTTGATAGCTGATACTGATAATGCCTTGGTTCTGACAGCGGGCGGTTACATTAAGCGCACAAATCCTGATGAATTCAAAAAACAAAAGAGGGGAGGAGTAGGGGTAATTGATCTAGATACGAAGGAGGAGGATTTCGTGACCCATTTTCTGACAGCATCAACTCACAGTGATCTTTTATTCTTTACCGACAAAGGCAAGGTCTACCAGATAAAAATGTATGATATTCCGGAAGGGAAGCGTGCAACACGCGGCAAATCTATAATGAATTATATTTCTCTTGGAAGCGAGGAAAAAATAACTTCAATTTTACCCGTTCCCAAAGACTCTAAAGAAAAGGAGGGGTTATCACTCATTATGGTTACTAGAAATGGCACAAGCAAAAGAGTAAGCGCGGGGGTTTTCCGTGATGTCAGGACAAGCGGAATAATTGCAATAAAACTTACGGAAGATGATTCCCTGGTGAGCGCATCTTTAATTGAAAAGGGAGATACTGTCTCTGTCGTAACTGCTAAGGGTCAGGCGATCAGATTTAAAGATTCGGACGTACGTGAGATGGGAAGAGGGGCCGGAGGAGTGAGAGTCATAAAAATACGCAAAGGTGACCTGGTTGTTGGAGCGCAAGTTGTTAACCACAATTTTAAAAAACCAATGCTTTTGACAGTAACGCAGAACGGATACGGAAAGAAAACAGATTTGGATGAATATAAAATTCAGAAAAGAGGTGGAAGCGGAATAAAGACAGGAAAAGTGACTTCAAAAACTGGAGAAATAATTGCCTCAGCTGTTGTGACGGAGGAAGAGGAAGAGATTGTGGCAATTTCAAAAAAAGGACAAGTGATTAGGACAGGGATTGCGGAGATTCCGGAGTTAGGACGTCAGACACAAGGTGTAAGAATAATGAAACTACGCGAGGGGGACAACCTGGCTTCAGTCATTTGTCTATGATTTCACACTTGGACATCGAATGTCCAAGTGAGTTATAATAAATATATGAGAAAGACACCGCTAGTTACTGGGGAATTTTACCATGTATATAACCGGGGAGTAGATAAAAGGAAAATATTTAATAATCATTATGATTTAGAAAGATTTCTCCAAAGCATGGAGGAATTTAATTCTGTTGAACCAATTGGAAGTATTTACGAAAATTCTTACGTAAAAAATAACAAGAAAACTCAACTTGGACATCGAATGTCCAAGTTAGAACTTGTTGAATTTATAACTTATTGCCTGAATCAAAATCACTATCATCTTTTATTGAGACAAAAAGCGGAAAAAGGTATTGAAAGATTTATGCAGAAGCTTGGAAACGGATATACAAAATTTTTTAACAACAAATATAAAAGATCAGGAGTTCTTTTTCAAGGAAGTTTCAAATCAATTCACGTTGAGTCTAATGAATATCTTCTGCATTTAAGTGCTTATATTAATCTAAATAACAAGCAAAAAAACAACAAAACATTAAGTAAAAGCAGTTGGGAAGAATACACAGAAGATTATCAAAACCGAGTTTGCAAAACCGAAATTATTCTTGATCAGTTTAAAAATAAAAAAGATTATAAATCATTCGCAGAATCATCTTTAGAAGATATAATTGTCAGAAAAAAAATGTTGGATGAATTGGAAGAACTTGAATAAGCAACTGGTTTACTTGGACATTCGATGTCCAAGTGGGGGTCGATAAAATGTGGAATTTTTTTGTATAATTAGATCATGTCATTCTCTAATCCTGAAAAAAATATTGAACAGTTTGCATTAAGACTGGGTTCATCAGTTGCAGATTTTGGATCAGGCTCGGGGCATCACAGTTTATCACTTGCGGGCGCTGTCGGAGAAAAAGGGAAAGTTTACGCAGTAGATGTTCAGAAGGAATTACTTTCAAAATTAAAGAAAGAGGCAAATAATAAGGGGTTTTTTAATGTCGAAATTGTCTGGGGGGATTTGGAAAAAATTGGTGGCACAAAAATTGCCGATTCGTCTGTAGATGCGGTGTTGATTTCAAACCTTTTGTTTCAGGTTGAAAAAAAAGAAAATGTAGCAGAGGAGACCAAAAGAATTTTAAAAAAGGAAGGCAAGCTCCTGGTGATTGACTGGCAGGAAAGTTTCGGAGGAATTGGTCCTCACCCCGATCAGGTATATGAGAAAAAAAGCGCAAAGGCGTTATTTGAAAGCAAGAGGTTTATATATGACCGTGAAATTGTAGCTGGGGAGCACCACTACGGATTAATTTTCAGAAAAGCCTGAAAGTTAGTTTATAATTTTTAATTCTAAATTTTTGTTGAATTCCTATTTTAAAAATTGGTTTATTGAAACATTTATTAAAAATTAAAAATTGGAAATTAATGAATGTTATTGTGGAAATCAGATGGTTATTAAAGTGATATAATTTTGGGATGCAGCAAAGTAAGTTCCAACTCATATTAATAGGTGTATTTACGGTATTTATAGTTATTGGGGTAATTCTTTTTGCCATGTCAGGCAGAGGATCAAGCTCTAAAATCGCAAGACTGACCGTCTGGGGCACAATGCAGCAGCCGATTTTTCTTAATATTTACGATCAGTCCTCGCTTTCAAAAAATAAAAATATAGCAATTACTTATGTAGAGAAATCTCCGAATACATTTGATTCTGAGTTTGTGAATGCTTTGGCTGAAGGCAGAGGCCCTGATATTATATTTTTAACTCACGATTCTTTACTTAAGAACACGAATAGACTCATAGTTATCCCTTATGACAGCTATTCCGAAAGAACTTTCAAGGACACCTTTGTTGAGGAAGGGGAGCTATTTTTAACTCCGTCGGGTATTCTTGCCCTACCTATAACAATTGATCCTCTGATTATGTACTGGAATAGGGATATTTTTACAAGTGCTGGAATTGCAGAGCCCCCAGCATTCTGGGATGAATTCTTCAAGCTTTCACAAAACCTCACTCTTAAAGATGGAGCATTTAATATTAAAAGATCAACAATTGCACTTGGTGAATACAGCAACATTAATAATGCTAAGGAAATCTTCTCGGCTTTGCTAATGCAGGCAGGCACTCCGATAGTTGCTAGAGTGAACGGCATTCCCACAAGTCTTTTAAGCGAGAAATTTAATCTTCCTATACAACCGGCAACATCTGCGCTTTCTTTCTATACTGAGTTTTCAAATCCAAGCAAACCGCATTATTCCTGGAACCGCTCCCGTCCGAATTCAGTCGACGCGTTTCTTGTTGGTGATCTGGCGGTGTATTTTGGTTTAGCATCAGAGCTTCCAAAACTTAAACTCAAAAATCCGAACTTGAATTTTGATATTAAAGCCCTGCCGCAATCAAGTAATGTGAGAACTGGAGAGAGAAAAGTTACTTTTGGAAGGATGTTGGGGGCGGCAATTGTCAGAAATTCCACCAAAGTCAGCCCGGCATTTGCTGCAATACTTGAATTTTCCAGTGCCAATTTTTCAAAACGATTTGCTGAAGTTAACTCTGTGTCGCCGGCCCGCAGGGACTTGCTTTCTCAATATCAAGCTGATGCTTTTAAGCCGGTGGTCTACAGCTCGGCACTTTCTGCTAAGGCGTGGCTTGATCCGGATTACGCAGGAACTTCTTCAATTTTTGAGAATCTGATAGAGTCTGTTACTGGCGGACGACTTAAAATGGAGGCAGCTATAACTGGAGCAAACTCCTCAATTACTCAATTGCTAAGAAAATAATGAAATTAAATTTTTTTATAAATATATTTGTTCATCTGCTGGTTTTTTGTATTTTAATTTTACCCCTGTCATCTATTGCTCAAGATACTAATTTGATTGTCTGCGATCCTAAACAACCAAATGCAAATAATTTGCCGGACTGCGGATTTAATCAGCTTATACAACTTGGAATAAATTTAATAAATTTTCTCATTGTTCTAGCTGTGCCTCTTGCCGCAATCTCTTTTGTCTGGGCTGGGGTGCTGCTTCTAACTTCAGGTGGGAGCGAATCAGCAAGGGATAAGGCAAAAACGGTTGCTACAAAGACTGGCTGGGGTCTTATAATAGTTATCGGAGCTTGGGTAATAGTTAAGACTATACTTGTGGTTCTACTCGGGGATGATTCGGGTTATTCACTTCTAACATTTTAGAATATGAAAATATCTACTAAAATAAATAGCATGAAGATTAATTCCTTATCAGCAATACTGGTAATTTTAATATTATTTGTAGTATTTCCCTACACTGCAAGTGCCGCTTGCCCGCAAGGTTATATTGAAAGAGACGGAACATGCTGGCTTCAAGACATAAATGTAGAAGGCCAAAATGATCCGGGGCCTGATGCAGAAGGAAGTAATAGGGGTTGTCCTGCCAACACTATCTGTATAGATAATCCAGTAAGCGGAGAAGATACTCTGGAGGGATTTATTAATTTGATTATTAGAAACATCATAATGCCAGTAGGGGGGGTTATTGCTGTTGTATTTATAATTTACTCTGGTTTTCTTTTTGCTACTGCAAGAGGTAGTGAAGAAAAAATCAAAACTGCCAAGAGAGCATTTCTTTATGCTGTAATTGGGGCTCTCATATTGCTAGGGGCAATGGTTATATCGGAGGCCATAAAGGGAACTATTGATCAAATAAGAACTTAAATGTTTTATAAAAAAATTAGTCTGTCTGCATTTTTTATTCTAGTTCTGATTTTTGCGCCCCTTTCAATTGCTAATGCGGCTCCGATTTGTGAATTTAGTTATCCGCCAACCGAACCTCAAAATTTTAAGGATTTTACATGCGTCCTCATAAATGGAATAAGTATGCTCGTTCCGGTAATTATAGGTCTCACACTTATTATTTTTCTCTGGGGACTGGCAAGATTCATCTGGGCTGGGGGAGACGAAGAAAAAATAAAATCCGGCAAATCTCTCATGTTCTGGGGAATTGTCGGGCTGTTTGTAATGGTTTCAGTCTGGGGGATTATAAATATTTTATACGGAAGCTTTTTTAGCGGAGGCATCAGGTTGCCGCTTTTAAGACAATAAAAAAATAATTTTATGAATGTTATAGGTCAAATTTGTCCAGCTATTCTAGGTTCACCAGTTGCAAGGCTTCAGGATCTGATACTTAAAATTAGCTGCTTAATTGGTCCTTTAATCAATGTTCTTATTGGTTTGGGTTTGGTATTTTTTCTCTGGAATCTGGCAGTATTTATTCTTAAAGCCGGCGATGAGGAAGCAAGAAAAAATGCAAAAAAAATGATGTTTTGGGGGATTTTAGCCATTTTCATAATGGTTTCAATCTGGGGGATAATAAAAATACTTCAAGGGGAATTTGGCATTGAGGCTGTTAGTTTTTAGTTTTAATTTGGCTATATTTTTTGGAAATTACTTGGACATCCGATGTCCTTGGACATCGGATGTCCAAGTGGGTGGTACTATCCACAACGACTAGAATTTTGGCTAAAAGATGCTATTATTTATTAATACCCAAAGGTATTAATAATTAATTATTAGTTTATGAAAATGAAAAAATTAGTCTTGATTTCTGGCGGTATCACAGCTGCCCTTTTGCCTGTAATGGCATTTGCTCAGCAATTTACATATGCTTCCTCGTTTCTTACAACGTTGAGCAATCTTATCAATCAGGCAACACCTATAATTATAGGGCTGGCTTTACTTTTCTTCCTTTACGGTTTGATGACATTTATTCTTGCTGCGGGAGATGAGGAAAAGAGCAAGAAGGGTAAGAAAATCATGGTATGGGGCATTGTTGCTCTGTTTATCATGGTTTCAATCTGGGGAATTATCCGATTGCTCCAGACAAATACCGGTGTTCCGGGTGATGTTAATGCTCCGACGGTGCCAAGACCCCCAACAGGCTAATTCTCTAAGGCATGAATGGGTACACTGTTGAACCGCTACTACGCAAAATAAACGCGGCAATATTAAATCCGCTTATAACCTTACTTTTTGCAATTGCGCTTTTGTATTTTCTATACGGAGTTTTTCAGTTTGTGAGAAAAACAGATGACACTAAGGCAATGGAAGAAGGAAAACAGGCTATGCTGTGGGGGATAATCGGAATGTTTATAATGTTTGCAGTTGCCGGTATCATTGGTGTTGTTCTTAATACGTTTGGAATAAGCACTGACTATCTTCCATTCTAGCCCTGTTAAATAATCAAAAATCCCGATTAAGTCGGGATTTTTGATTCTCAGGCAAATTTAACATGGTAAATTGAATAAATATTTTGCTACTATATGATAATGGGAAAATTCAACCGGGGGGATTCTGATACACTTTTCATTATAGGAATTGCAGCGCTACTTTTGGTATTTTTGATTGGCGGAAGAAACTTTCTCAATATTGGTGGGACTGGTTTTCTTTCAATTCCTGGAGGCCCATCTGTTTTTGAGTCTGTTTCAAGAAGCGATCAGTCTATTCAGGACCCAAATAGCTCCTATTGGCGAGGAAAAGTCAGTTTGAGTCCCGGCAATGTCTATGAAATACAGCCATATTTGGAATACGTGACTATTAATGCGGGGGATGTGGGGGAGAGTGGAGTAAATATTTCCGGCTGGTATCTTACAAACAATAAGGGGCAACGCCGAGTGCAGTTTGGTGGAAATGATCAGTATTTTGCCTCTGATAAAGCAGTAATACCTTATGTTGCCAAACTTTTTTTAACTAACAATAGTAACTATCTTTCACCAGTAGTTCTGCATTCCGGAGGAAGTGCGATACTTATAACAGGAAGTTTTGGCAACAGAAGTCCATTTCAAGTTACCAGTTTCCAAGTGAATAAATGCAGCGGCTATTTGGAAAATGTGACTGGTTACGATTTTCATCCACCACTTTCTCAAAGCTGCCCTGTTCCCTCAAAGGAAGTTGGTGCTGATGCACTTCAAAGTGATTGTTATGATTTTGTAAAAAGAATGCCTTATTGTCACAAACCCGAAATGGATAAATTTGTTAAGGTCAATGGTGTGGAAGAAAGCGGTTATGTTGACGGAGTCGGAGGTCTATCAAACCAGTGTAAAACATACCTTCAAGCGCATTACTCATATGAAGGGTGTCTTGCGTATCACGCAACTGAAGAAGATTTTTATAAGAACGAATGGAGAATATTTCTAAATAATTCCTGGGAGCTCTGGGGCAAGGATAGAGAAGTTATAACTCTTTATGATAGCTCGGGTAAAGTTGTAGATCAGGTTTCATATTAATCTGTTAAAAATTTAATTAAAATTTGATAGCAGTCTAAATTTTTGATTAATTAATTTTACTATGATATATCATAGTAAATCATTATTAACACAAAGCAGACAGTAAATTTATTATCAAGTAAAAAGGCAAGCCTATTGGCTTGCCTTGTAAAGTTACGTTAGAGGTATTTTCATTAGCGCATAGCGAATTCTGACAACTGTGTCAGAATTTGCTTTGAACGTCAGTGATTTGATGTCTCTTCCCAATTGAAGCTTTGGGCTTCCGGGGATGAAAAGAACACTATCCCCATTCTGCTTCCTAATCCAATAGGGTATTGAATCCAAACTTATGATCTGGATTTTATATTTGCGTGGTATTTCAACCGCATTACTCCACTCCATCCCTACGATAATTACCGTGTCAATCATGTAATTACCGGCGATATATCGATCAGGAAGTCCATATCCAATGGGGCGTTTGTTATAGTGTGCGTACCAGCACCAGGAGGATTTCTGCCAGTCCTCGTAGCCGGTCTTACCTTCCTTGCGTTTCTCTCTGACAATGTGCTCCGCAAACGAAGCATTGCCATCAAGTGTATGAATATCAATGCCTGCTGACTTTGCGCTATCTCCCCAGATCTTTTCGTTGATCTGGAAAATTCCCACATCATTGGGGTCAGTACCGCGAAAGACGGTTTTTCCATCATCATCATATTGCCTGAAATGAGATTCACAGGCCGCAATGTTACGCAGTACTGTATCTGACACCAGAGCAAAAAGAGAATCACGGTCAGGTCCCAAAAAATGTCTCCAAGGGCTTTCCGTGAATTTCTCTGCCACGCTCGCGCTTCTCACCGGCACTGTGCTTGAAGGGGGAACCTGTTGTAGCTGTTGCAGTTTTTTTCCGTATAGTAAAATCATGACAACAGGGATAACAAACGCCCCAGCAATAATCAGACCATCTTTCCACTGCTTTCCTGCCTTAGTTGCAGACTGTTTTGCAGGCGCAGCTGTTGCTGAAACTGGAGTGGCACTAGCCGAAGTTTTTGATTTTCTGAAAGCGTAAACCAGAATCAAAATGACGATAGTTACTGCTAACGCAATCAGCCCAAACTTACCAACTGATGACCAGTTGATTATCGGCCAATCAATCCCTTTTAACTTCTCAATGAGATAGACTACACTTACTGCAACCAGAACCACAACGATGATGGCGTTTCGCCGCCATCTTGGCAGAAGTTTCTTTTTCATTTTGTAACCCAAAGCCTTTCTCCAGAGAATATATTGGTATGTCCTCTTATGAACTGTGAATCTTGCTTTGGTGTAGAGCCATTGGCGGCGAAGATAGCGAGTAAATTGATGTCGCCACATTTGGCCCAACAGAAAAAGCGAATTGGATAAATCCATACTTCCTCCTTTGTAAGATCTTTTCTTTTAACATACTAACACATTTTTTATACATTTGTCAATTAAAAAAGCTAACCAGAACTTGGTTAGCTTTTGATGAACATTACTTCTCAGGCTGAGCTGATTTTCCTTTATCAGGCTGAGGAATAATGATACCCATACCCTTGCCACCAATAGAGAGGGTGGTAACGGTCTCATTGCTCTCATATGCTTCAGCAAACCTAACTGCAGGTCCTCCTGGTTCGCGGGCAACAGGCAGAATCACTCTATTTACGCGATCTTCATCTGCCTCATTGGCAAGCATCTGAACTTCCTTCGCCGCTTCTCCAGCAAGAATTGTAACTTTCTTGTCGGCTTCTGCCACCTGAATCTTGGCGGCCTGCTCAAGCCGAGTTTTTTCTGCAAGCTGAAGCAGTTCGCGCAGTTTCTTTTCTGCCTCATCCGGATCAATTGAGAAGAGGGAAGCATCGGTAATAAATATTCCGAGTTGACTGAGAGTATCGCCAGCGATTCCTTCTATCGCGTCAGTAAGCTCTTCTTTCTGTTTCACATCTCCATATAAGTAATAGTCAGGCGGCTTGCTGCCAGTTAAGGCAATAGTTCTTGCTTCTGCCTTCTGCGAAAGTACAGCATTGGCATCAGCCACTCTAACGATGGCTTTAACTGGATGTTTTCTTTCAAAGATTATGTTGTAAATGATATCAAGTCCGAAGGCTCCGGCAGTTTCGGCATTATCAACCTTTACCGCCTGATTACTTGAGAAGAAGACAAACTTTGTTTTCTGATCCTCTGGGAAAACATGATATGTCTCTTCTTTATCCTTCCTTCCATATCTAAAAGACCGTAATGCATTCCGGCGAAGGTCTTTAAAAGGTCCTTTCCAATGTACGCCGTAAAGGCGATGGAGTAGACCTCTATCTTCCTCTCCTTCCACGAACTCAGCGTTGAAAAGATTGTTATCTGCCGGAATTATTAAGCGGTGTCCAGGGATGTCATGAGCTATTCCAACAATCCCGCCACCACCTTCAGTGAGATCTGTGGTCTCGTTACCTTTTCTTACTAGAAGGGCATACGTGTTTCCTGGAGTAAAAAACCAAAGAATCTCCTTATTGGCAAGAGCTCTGATTGCAAGTCCGACGAAGAACCATAATCCAAAAAGTGTCGCAGCTATTGCTGCGGCATATATAAGAATTTGCGTCAGCACATTTCCTCCTTTGAATAGTTTCAGAGATCTGTTCCAGTGAGGATTCTATAATGAAGTTGGAGAAATGTCAACTTTGTAATGAAAAACCGCCGAGCGCGCAAGCACGCTCGGCGGCACTGATTTTCTAAAGCTACCTGATTGACTCTACTTCGGAAGTTGGCGAAGTTGATAGGTAAGCAGATCAGTGAAACTCCAGTTCTTGCTCACACCTGTTAACTTTCCTCGGACTGGATTATCGACACCATCGATTGTCCTGACCACGAATTTCAATGGCCAGCCATTATGTCCCGGAATTGAATTCATGGCAATGTGGAAATCGGTCCACCAACACCACGGCGCGAATTTCCCCATAGCCATGCACAGGCGTGGACCAACCTCTGGCGGACAGATATCAATCTCCTGTCCATAGAGGTGATGTGCGCTCCAGCTGGCAAGCCACTCGGAGTTGAAGATTTGCTTTGACTTGTATGTGCCGAGAGCCGCCGGGGTGATAAAAACCAAGTCGATCTTCTCCTGCTGAACCAGAGTGGTGAATCCTGGGTCAGCAAGCATTGTGTGTGCGTTTTCTTCTACTTCGCATGCGCTCTCGACTAATTGCGCCAACTCCAGAGGCCTTGCGCCTCCGATCTCCAGTCCATCGTGGTTTACCGGTAAGACCATTCTCATTCCCCGAGATACCTCTTGTCCCTCAGCGATTCGTTGAAGTTCACTCATTACCCAACGAACGGGAATGGCGCGATCGTCTAGCCGTTTCCTAACACCCATCCATCGACGATCAAGAGCTCCAACTTCTTCGTTCGTGAGTCTTCCGTCCGCGACAGCAGAATATGCCGTCATATGACAGTTCCTCCGTTTTTGAACCCGGATTAACGCTCTGGTTGGCGGCAAGTCTCCGAATGAGACAAGCTCTCCAACGTCGAGTTATTCGACGGCAAAGAGCTTGTCTCAGATTCAAATGATTGAAAAGATCTATGCTGTGGTGATCCTACAATAGCTTATTGTTTTGTCAAGGTAAGTAAATAAATTTGTTTTATTAGTATGGGTGGGAGAGGACTTGATTCTTACAGAATCTGTACATCTTTCGCATTCTCCGCCAATTGGCGGATCATATATGCTCAAGGTCTTCAAGTCCTCTCGCGAGAACAAATAAATTTGTTTTCTCCTTATGGGCGGGAGAGGACTTGAACCTCCACTCCTTGCGGAACTAGCTCCTAAGGCTAGCGCGTCTGCCATTTCGCCACCCGCCCACCAAATATGAAGGGTTAAATCTGCCACTTGCCCCTTATGAAATCGATCACTTGTGATCGTAATTTCATTTTGGGTTTTGTCACCCGCTTGTAAGAAAGAATACTATAACATTTTGAAATATAAAAAAGATCCGTTTAGGATCTTTTGGCTTTTAGGATCATTGTTCTGGTCCCAAGAAAATGTGTGGCAACATTTTTTCTAGGGATACTGAGTCTGTCTACTTCTTGCAAGAGAGCTTTCATACTCTTAGCTAAAGCTACTGATCTGCCATTATGGAATGCAACATACTGGTTAGGAAACTTTTTTTGAAGTCTTCTTAACTGCGCATCCATTGATCTAACGTTTGCACTAAATGATCTTAATTCTCTTGCGACTTGAGACGGATTATCTATAAGATCCTTAAGTCGGTGCATTTTTTCTCCCGGAGATTTCTAGGTTAAAAGTATTAAAAATTGTAACTAAAGTCAATTTGAAATCTTGATAAACCTCAACTTTTTTCGTATTCTTTAAACCTGAATTTTATGGCCACGTAGCCAAGTAGCATGAGCGTAGCGAATTATAAAAAAGCCAGCAAGCTGCTCAAGGTTAGTATTGTGGTAGGATTTTGTTGATTGTAATAAGTTAATTATGGCCACGTAGCCAAGTAGTAAGGCAGCTCTCTGCAAAAGAGCTACACGCGAGTGCGATTCTCGCCGTGGCCTCCAGGCAACGGAGCAAGCAAATTGATTTGCTTGCGTCGAGAATCGCAGGCCGGAATATCTTGCCACAGGCAAGAATGAGGCGGGGTCGCGAGTTTGCATTGCAAAACTTGTGACCGATTCTCGCCGTGGCCTCCAGCCCGAGTGGTGGAATGGTTTACACGCACGACTTAAAATCGTGTGCCGCAAGGCATGTGAGTTCGAGTCTCACCTCGGGCATTTCCGCCCATAGCTCAGCTGGTCCCGTACCAAAACCTTTTAAAAGGAATTTAATTTGTATAATATTGTATTTTATGTAATTTTCCGTCCCTGTGTCCACCCATAGCTCAGGCTGGTAGAGCAGTTGCCTCTTAAGCAAACGGTCGCAGGTTCGAATCCTGCTGGGTGGACACAGGGACGGCAACAAAAAATTATTTAGATAAATTTGGTACGGGATATATGCCGCAGTTGCGTCCCTGCCCCGTAGCAAGCTTCGCTTTGCTTCGGGGTTAAGCAAACGGTCGCAGGTTCGAATCCTGCTGGGCGGATATGATAGAAAAATAAGAATTGCTTCATATTTTTCGGTACATATCCGAGACGGAGCCATGTTTTTGCAGCTGCAAAAACAGGCGAGTCGGGGTCGCGGAAATTTCGTTTTAACGAAAACGAAATTATCTGTGACGATAAAAAATATTATTGATTAGAAATTTCCTCAATTCTTTGGCGGTTTTTTTCTCCGACATCAAGGGTAAACTTCACTTCGGGCATCCTGCCAATTCTGGCATGAGTATCAACAAAACTCATGAAAACTCTTTTATTTAGATCCAAAAATTTTTTTACTGCATTCTCTTCGCTTTCCGGCAAGACTGTGTATAAAATATCAACGCTTTGCTGGTTGGAGCTTATATGGGCTCCAGTAACTGTTATTAAAGAGGAAAAGTTCCACTCCCTTTCAATAAATTCTGCCGCTAAGCGCTTTAAGAGTTCCGGCAATTTTTCTTTTCTATATGAAGTGTGACGCATCTAAAAGTTAAAAGTTAAAAGTGGCTATTATTTATTTACTATTATGAATGATTCAATCTTATCGCCGGAGGCAATTTCAATTTTTGATTCTATTTTTGCTCCAAATTCATTACCCTCCTCAACTGTGCTGGTTTTATTTTTTTGCATCTGAAGTTCGCGGATTCTGCCCATTCCGATTTCAGTCTCGCGCCTCCAAATCTTTACCGGCTCATTAACAGATATTTTCCCGCTTTCAACTTTTCCCCCGACTATCTGCTTGTCTTTTGTGCTGCTGAAAAATTTTAAAATCTTTGCTTTTCCTGTGACTTCTTCCTGTAGAACTGTGGGAGTGCGGGCCTTTAATTCATCTTGGAGCCACTCTGTCATCTTATAGATAATGTTAAAAGTATTGATTTTTATTCCGAGTCTTTCAGAAAGAGACTGCGCCTGTTTCTGCGTTTCAGTGTTAAAGGCGATAACTATTGCAGAATTGCTCTCGGCAGTTCTTATGTCATTTTCAGAAATGGGTCCGAGGCCGGTAAGGGTGATCTTAGCTTCAATCTTTTCATTGGCAAGTTTTTCTATCTCATATAGTAGAGCATCTAGACTACCTGTCGTATCTGCTTTAATGACAATTGGAATTTTTGCTCTCTCATTTTTCTCCGGCACTTTTTCTGGTTTTTTTTCTGACTTAGATTCAGAAATTGCCTGCAAAGAATCTGGTTTACTTGAAAAAATTTTTATTTGACTTCCAACTTCCGGGACAGAGTCCCATCCGATGATTCTAACTGGAGAAGAGAATGTGGCGCTATCTATATTTTGCCCACGGAAATCTTCCAACATACGCAAGGGAGAAAATGATTTACCACAGACAGCAAATCCGCCCTTTTTTAAAGTCCCGTTTGTAATTATGGCTGTGGCGACAATGCCTTTTCTGGTATCCAGATGACTTTCTATTATTACGCCTTCTGCATCTGCCTCTGGATCGGCTTTCAATTCTTCAAGCTCCGCAGTCAATAAAATAAGATCCAAAAGTTCAGGAATGCCAACTCCAGTTTTAGCAGAAATTGCCACCCATGAAATATGGCCACCATAACCTTCCAAGTAAACATCGTTTTTTGCCAGACTTTGTTTCGTTTTCTCAATATTAGCCTGAGGTTTATCAATTTTATTTATTGCAACAATAAATGGCATTTTTTCTTCGTTAAAAATTTTTATTGCCTCCTGCGTCTGTGGCATAACTGCATCTTCAGCTGAGACAACCAGTATCCCAATATCAGCCACGCGAGCGCCTCGCGAGCGTATTGCTTTGAATGACTCATGCCCTGGAGTATCAAGAAATGTAATTTTTTGACTTTTTCCTTCTTTTTGATGTATTACTTCATAGGCTCCGATATGCTGGGTAATGCCACCGACCTCCATGTCGACAATATTAGTCTTTCGGATGTAATCAAGAAGAGTTGATTTCCCATGATCAATATGCCCCATAATTACAATTATGGGGGGGCGTTCGATTAGATTTCCTTTTTTGTTAATTGTTTTCTGCATTTAATAATTTCTCTTTAGAATTATTGATTACTAGTTTCTCCTCGTCTGTCAGCTCAAAATCAGAAGAGAATTTTTTGACTGGTTTGGAAAAAATACTTGTCTGATCTCTATAACTCATGCTTGAGGTTACTACTCCGTCGCCCTTCTCGTTTAGAATTGCTGTAGAAAAACTATTATTTCCTCCCGATCCTGTGCCCTTGAAAGGGTTGAATCTTATGGTCTCCACTGCTTGAACAGAGCGTTTCAATCTTCTTTCAACCGATTTGAAATACTTCGTGGATTCATCTCTGAAGCGCGAAATATCATCCAAAGTAATCCTTAGGTTTACAATTGCTTCCTCCAGACTTTTGCCATCCTTGCCAGAAAAAAATTTTCTTAGTCTATACTCAATCCTTATGAATAAAAGGATAAGGATGATGTCTAATCCGATAAGTGCATAAATTATTATTTGAGAATCAATTTGAGGCATAAAATCAGGAATGGTTTGTAATTATATATCTATTTTCATTTTTTTGAAAATCATTTTTTCTGTTATATTTTTAAGAAATTTGTTAGGGTTTACCCTGTTAAATCCCGCAAAGCAGAAATTCCGCAAGTAGAATTACTTAGCGAGGTTAAAAAGTGAAAAAACAAGAAAAAATTTTTATGGATCATGCTTCAACAACTCCCGTATTACTGGAGGTTTTTTCTGCAATGAAGCCTTTCCTTATGAACAAATTTTTTAATTCACAAGCTATATATGAAAGGGGGGTTGATGTTAATAAAGCGACTGAAAATGCTCGAGAGAAAATTGCAAAAATACTTAATTCTCATAGCGATGAAATTGTATTTACCGGAAGCGGTACTGAGTCTGATAACTTGGCCTTGTTTGGAGTTATTGAAGATGCTTGGAAGAAATTTAAAAAACCTCATATGATTGTCAGTTCTTTCGAGCATCCCGCGATTTTAGAAGCTGCCAAGAAAATTCAAAAATATGGTGGGGAAATTACTTATCTTGGTCCTGATCATGATGGAATAATTCAACCTGCTCTGTTAAAAAAATTTCTGAAGCAAAACACGGTTTTGGTTTCAATAATGTATGCAAACAATGAAATTGGGGTAATCCAGCCAATTCGTGAAATTGCAAAAGTTATCCGCGATTTTAAAAAAAATCGGCTTGCCCGCAAAAATTTTGCAAGGCAAAATTTCGGCGGGCCCTACTTTCATACTGACGCAACTGCCGCAGCAAACTATTTGTCATTAAATACTCTTGAGCTACATGTTGATTTGATGACTCTAGATAGCTCTAAAATCTATGGTCCTAAAGGGGTCGGGGCACTTTTCAGAAGAAGAGGAACTCCTATTGAGCCGCAAATAGTAGGTGGAGGGCAGGAAGGAGGAGTTCGTTCAGGGACAGAAAATGTTGCAGGAATTGTCGCCTTTGCCAAAGCTCTCTTTATCGTTCAATCTGATAGAGAAAAAGAATCAAAGAGGTTAACAAAATTGCGAGATTATGCTATTAGTGAAATTAAAAGAACATATAAGCACGCAAAATTAAATGGGTCTTTTGGCAATAGGTTGCCCAACAATATTAATTTTTGTTTTCCTGGTTTGGACTCTGAATTTGCAGTAATAAAATTGGATACATTGGGGATTGAGTGTTCTTCAGCAAGCACGTGCAAAAGCATGTCAGAAACTACTAATTCCTACGTCATTGAGGCGATTGGAAATGGTGGGTGTGCCGAGTCTAGTTTGCGTTTCACGTTTGGAAGAAGTACGACAAAAAACGAAGTTAAAAAATTGTTACTGGCTCTTAAAAAAGTATTGAAAAATATTTAAATTTAGTTATAATTTTTNCATATGTCCCGCCAGTATCAGAGCCCAGCAGGGCTGTGCGAGAGTACCTCGGGGCAGTAATTTCTAACGGTATGGAGGATTTGAATAAAACACAATTAATTCTACTCACTCTTTTGGTGAGTTTCATGACGTCAATTGCGACGGGTATTATTACTGTGTCGTTACTTCAGGAGGCGCCCCAAAGCGTGACTCAGACCATAAACCGCGTCGTGGAGAGAACAATTGAGCAAGTGGCGCCAGCAACGGGCAGCACCGAAATCAAGACCAAGGAGGTGGTAGTGGTAAAGGAGGAGGACTTGGTAATTGATGCGATTAACAAAAACTCAAAGAGTCTTGTCAGAATCAGAGATAATGCGCTTGTCAACGGAGTTTCACCTTTTTATGCAATCGGCATTCTCCTTAATAAGGACGGAATCGTGCTCTCTGATAGAAGGGAAAATATTTCAAATACAACAACATATACAGCCACACTCTCTGATGGGACATCTTTCCTTATGAAAGTGACAGCAATTGATGATAATGCCGGAATAGTATTTTTTACAATTGTTAAGAATCCAAAGGTTCAAATTGGGGCTGAAGGAGCGATATTTGCCGATAAGGATCTGCAGTTGGGGCAATCGGTTATTGCTATAGAGGGCGAGGAAAAAAATGTTGTTTCAACCGGAAGGGTAATTTCATTCAATTATTCTGATTCCGAACAAAAAAATATTTCAATTGTGGAGACTGATATCAATCCAAAAACTTTCACTTTCGGAGGCCCGCTTGTAAATCTATCAGGGGAAATAGTTGGTTTGAGGTCATCCAAACAGGCTTCTTTAAGTGGTGGTGAATCTTATGTATCATTAAACCTTATTAAATCTTCAATGTCAGCAAATAATATTAAAAAGTAGAATTATATTCATCTTGATTTTTGATTTTTAAATTTTAATATAGCGATTATGCCTCCATTTAATCAATTCACAACAAAGGCGAAAGAAGCGATAAAAAGAGCCCATGAGCTTGCTATTGAACGTGGCCAAAATCATGTAAATCCGATGCATTTACTGGCAGCTCTTATCATGCAGGATGAATCCGTGGTTACCTCGATTTTTGATAAACTTGATATTGATACAATACTTCTGACTGATCATATACTTGAGTCAATTGAATCTCATGATGGGTCTTCAACCATGACGCCCTCGTATCAGATTTTTATAACACCCGAGCTTGCCCAGATTATTGAAGGCAGCATCAAAGTCGCCCAAGGTTTGAATGATGAATTTGCCTCGACCGAGCATCTTTTCATATCAATTTTGGAAATGCCCGGCCCCGCAAGAGATTTACTTTCACGATTTAAAATTGACAAACAGACCGTAATGCGCGTTTTGGAGGAACTGCGCTCAAGTAATGTTCATGTTGGTAAAGAATCAAAAAAACTCAAATCCCTATTAAAGTACACAAGAAGTCTTACCAAACTTGCATCGCAAAACAAACTTGACCCCGTTATTGGTAGGGATATTGAAATTTCCCGCATTATTCAGATTCTTTCGCGCAGAACAAAAAATAATCCGATCCTAATTGGTGAGGCTGGGGTAGGAAAAACGGCAATAGTCGAAGGGCTGGCCCAAAGAATGGCAGGAGGCAACGTTCCTGAATCCCTCAAGGAAAAAGAGCTCGTTATGCTTGATTTGGGGCTTTTGATTGCAGGAACAAAATACAGGGGGGAATTTGAAGAAAGACTCAAGAATATACTGAAGGAGATTGAACGTTCAGAAGGAAAAATAGTTCTTTTTATTGATGAGATTCACACAATTGTAGGCGCCGGAGCGGCGGAAGGCGCACTGGACGCTTCTAATATGTTAAAACCTGCTCTGGCCAGAGGGGAGCTGCGCGCAATTGGTGCAACAACTCTCAAAGAATATCAAAAACATATTGAGAAGGACCCGGCTCTGACAAGGCGTTTTCAACCGGTTTATGTCAATGAACCTTCAATTGAAGATGCAATTACAATATTGCGCGGCTTGAAGGAAAAATATGAGCTTTATCATGGTGTCAGAATCACAGATGATTCGATCGTGTCTGCTGTGAACCTTTCTACCAGATATATAACCGACAGATTTCTGCCGGATAAGGCGGTGGATTTAATTGATGAAGCGGCCTCACAACTTAAGATCTCACTTGAGAACATGCCGCCAATACTTGAAGAAACGCACTCTAAAATCATGAAGCTGGAAATTGAAAGAGAGGCGCTTAAAAGAGAAATAAATACTGAAAATAAAAGCCCAAAGACAAAAGCAAGAATTAAAGAAATTGAAAAAGAGATCGCTGATCTTAAAGAAAAAACCTCAGAAGTTGAGCTTAAATGGAAAAATGAAAAGGAGACTGTAACAGATATAAAAACAATTAAAAAAGAATTGGAAACTATGAGGCTGGAGGCTGAGGCGGCTGAAGCTCGCTCTGATTTATCTTCAGCCGCAGAAATCAGATATGGAAAAATTCCAAATCTGGTAAAAGATTTGGAGACAAAGACTAAAAGATTAAAACGTCTTCAGAGTTCACGCAGGATTCTAAAAGAAGAAATTATGGATGCAGATATTGCGGATGTGGTATCTCGATGGACAAGTATTCCAGTTTCACGAATGCTTGAAGAGGAAGCAGAAAAACTTTCCCGTATGGAAGAATTTCTCCAGAAAAGAATTGTGGGTCAGGATGAGGCGGTTAAAAATATTTCTGACACAGTAAAAAGAAGCCGCGCAGGCATTGCAGATCCCAACCGACCAATTGGCTCTTTTATCTTCCTTGGGCCAACCGGTGTAGGCAAAACTGAGCTAACCAAGGCTCTGGCGGAATTTATGTTTGATGATGAAAGGGCTCTCATCAGGGTAGATATGTCTGAATTTATGGAAAGGCACTCTGTTTCAAAGCTTATCGGGGCACCACCTGGGTATGTCGGATTTGAAGAGGGGGGGCAGTTTACAGAAACTGTTCGCCACAGACCTTACTCTGTAATTCTTTTTGACGAGATTGAGAAAGCCCATCCGGAAGTATTTAACATTCTGCTTCAGGTACTTGATAATGGAAGATTAACTGATGCCAAGGGCAGAGTGGTGAACTTTAAGAATACAATTATCATTATGACCTCCAATATTGGTGCTCAATATATTGATAAGATGGAGAAGATAGGCTTTGCGGAAAATAATGCTGATCAACAAAATTACGAAGATGCAAAAACAAAAGTGATGGAAACCCTGCGAGAGCAATTCCGTCCGGAATTTCTCAATCGTCTTGATGACATAATCATATTTAATATACTCTCTCCTAAAGCAGTTAAGAAAATCGTTCTACTACAGGTAGATCAGGTTATGAAGCGTCTCGCACAAAAAGAGATCTCACTTGAACTGACTCCGGCTGCTCTCGACTATCTTGCTAAGGATGGTTATAACCCGCAGTACGGGGCAAGACCTCTAAAGCGCTTGATTCAAACTAAGATTTTAAATCCTGTTGCAAGTATGATGATTTCAAAAGATGTTGTTAAAGGTGGGGTAGTATCAGTTGGTGTGAAAGGCGGAGAATTGACTTTTGAGGTTAAAAAAGGAAGAAAGGGGAGTCTGTGGACACAGAGTGTAATTGAAACAAAACAAAAAACTAAATAACAAAATTTAAGTCTGGATATGAATAAAAAAAATATTTTTATCTGGACACTGTATGATTTTGCAAACTCAATAGTATCAATTGTTTTTTATTTGCATTTCTCGCAATGGCTTGTAATTGATAAAGGGGTAAGTGATTTTTGGTATAACATGATTTTTACTATTGGCTCGGTCCTTTTATTACTCACTGCTCCAATACTAGGAAGCATCGCTGATAGAACAGGTAGACAGCAAAAATATCTAAACAGTATTACTATTATTACTTTTTTTTGTTTTTTAGGAGCTTCCATCGTAACCCTCTTTTTGTCAGACAAATTTTTCTTGGCCGCACTATTTTTCTTACTAGCAAATTATTTTTATCAATTTTCCTTTGTTTTTTACAACGCGCTATTATCTTATATTGCACCGAAAGAAAATTGGGGAAAAGTCTCAGGCATAGGCCAAGCCGGCAATTGGCTTGGGCAAATTGCCGGCCTTGCTGTTACTTTACCGCTTGCAGGCGGGGCCGTTTATCTAATAGGCGAGGTTGGCCGGGCGCAGGCTTTCCTTCCTTCAGTAATAATATTTTTTATTCTAGCTATTCCAATGCTTATATTCTTTAAGTTACCAAAGAAGGAATATGTGCCAATTCGAATAAATCTTAAAGAAGAATATAAAATTCAGTGGAATAAATTTAGAGATTTGATCAGTGACGTCAATATGAAATATTTTCTATTAGCATATTTCTTTTTTAACGATGCTATTATCACAGTAGCAAATAATTTTCCAATCTATTTACAAAATGTATTTGAAATCAATGACAAGACAAAAACAATGATACTGGGTGGGGCACTGATCACTTCGGTCTTTGGTGCTTATTTTTCAGGCATTATCGCTGACAAAATTGGATTGAAAAAAACACTGAAGTTTGTATTGGGTATCTGGGTAATTTTTCTCCCTTTATTAGGAATAATTAACAACCTCAATATATTTATTGGTTTATGTATTATTTATGGTTTTATTTTTGGTTCAATTTGGACAATTACCAGAGCAGCAATGACTGCTCTTACACCTAAAGAAAAATTAAACTACGGATTTAGCTTCTACACGTTAGCCGAGCGAGTTTCTACTTTTATTGGCCCACTTTCATGGGGGCTAATAACACTTCTTTTGGCAAGCCTTGGAGCAGTTCGGTACCGAGTTGCAATGATTGTAATGGCGATTTTTATAGCAATTGGTCTTTATTTAATAAAAAAAGTAAAAATTTCTGAACATAAGGAAAATGAACTCAGGGCAAGTTTAACTAGATAGTACTGGAAATCAGTCTTAAAAGTTGGTAAATTTATGATCTGCGTCGGTGGTAGAGTGGACAATTACAACAGACTGTAAATCTGTCGCCTTCGGGCTTCGTTGGTTCGAATCCAACCCGGCGCACAAAACAAATATTCGAGCCTTACGCTCGCTAATTTTGTTTTGCTGAATCATGGGTGGGATTCGAACAGGAAGAGGGTCGGAGAAACTCTAGTTTCTCCGTGAAGGAAAACAGCGAGCTAAGCGAGCGTTAGAAACCGTGGGTTTCTAAAGAGCGACGCAGTCGCGAGTGAGATTCCAACCCGGCGCACAAACGGAAGTTTCTTGGTATAATTGCTATTATGTTAGCCGTAGTTCGTGAATATAATAAAGAAATTATCCTGGGCGTCATACTCTTCTCTCTTCCGTTTTTGGTTCCGTTGTATGGGTTGGGTATAGATGCAAATACTTTAGTTGCCGCCATATCAACCATATTCGCCATTTTTACTGGTTTTCTTATCGCTGATGCGATGTCTAATTATCTGCGACTTCAGTCTCTTATTGCCGAGGAAAATTCTTCACTGATAACTATTGCTGATGATGCAGAGCAAATTGACAAAAAAGGTTTTATCGCAGTACACCAAGCTATTGATGAATATATGATTGCGCAACTTGATTTAAATACATTAAATCACTTCTCACAAACCCAGAAACAAATGGACCGTCTTCACTCTAGTATTCATCAACTTATGGTTACGCCCGAAAATAACATCATATATGATCACATTCTTACAATGGAAGAAAAGATAAATAGTGCTAGGCAAGAAATGACTCTTGCTGCAAAGAAAACTTTGACTCCCCTGCATTGGATTACTCTAATAACATTGGCTGTTTTAGTAGTAGTTGCCATACTTACAGTTCGAAATGGGGAGTGGTGGATAAGTATATTTATCGGATTAATGATTCTTGGGGTGGAAGCAATATTAGTAATCTTGCGGGATATGGATAACAATCACCTCTTAGAAACTAAGCTTTCATACGAGAATCCTCGTGAGGTGTTCCATGCAATTAATAAGCCTCCGTACTATCCTTTTTTGTCTTCGATTCGATTTCGTGTACCCGATGAGAATGGTAAAATTCGACTTGGCGATAAGGCCAAAAAGATAGATTAGGGAAACAGGGACTATAGGGCTAATACTCATTAATTAAGTTCTAACGTCCTTTATTGTGTTGCAATGAGTGAATCTTTTGATACAGCAGAAGAATCAAAACAGTATAGTCTGGAAAACAGTTCTCCGGCCGAAATTGTTTTAGATGAGTCAAATTTTGGCAATGTCTGGCACTCAGGAATTCAAGGTGAAATAAGAGAAGGTTTCTCTTTTTATGCGCCGAGAAAAGACGAGGTAGGAAAGGTTTTTTATGATTACATTACCTCTGATATGGTTAGTGAACCAACTCTAAAAGCGGTTACAGAAGATCAATATAAAAAGTTTTATAAGCAGAAAATAAGGGCTGTTCCAGTGAAATTTGTCTGGGATAATGAGAAAAGACATTGGAGGATTGAGAATACTTGAAATTTGTTTTTATTGTAATAATCTTAAATGAAGGTCGCAGGGTAATTTTTTACCCACCAAAATCCCGCTAAGCGGGACTTAGGTGGGCAAGTAAACATGGCGGAAAAATCTTTAGGAAAAGTTGTACATTGGTACGATAAAATCGGGGTGGCAGTAGTTAAACTAACTGGAGCTCTTAAAGTTGGAGATAAAGTCAAAGTAAAGCATGGGGATAAGGAGTTTGAAGATAGTGTGGAATCAATGCAATTAGAGCACAGTGCAATTGAGAGTGGTAAAAAGGGCCAGGAGGTAGCAATTAAACTCTCTCAGCAGGCCAAGGAGGGTTCAGAAATTTTTTCCGCATCGGATTAATCTATTCTAATGTTCTTAAGAACATTAGAATAGATTAGATAAAAGTGATTTGCTTAATTGAGCAATTTCTGTATTATTATTGTTTCAAATTTATGTCGCAGGATAATCTAATTATTTTAAAAAATAAGGAAACAGGCGAGGTTTATTTCACTCGTAAAAATAAGCGCAAAGTAGAGCGCAAAATTGAGCTTAAAAAATTCTCCAAAAAGCTTCGAAAAAGAGTTGTTTTTAAGGAAGTCAAAAAATAATAATTTTTTTTAAAGTCTCTTTTCTAGGTGGAAAATCTGCTCTCCATTTGGCACAAATTTAATATTTTTTGTAGTAGAAATTCTCTTTATTTTAAAGCCGAATCTATAGTAAAAGGGTATTGCCCTGATGTTACTGAAATGTACCCACAGAGTTATTTTCTGGACTTTAAGTTTTTTGAATTTGTTTAGGATTTTTTGAAATAATAAATTTCCTATTTTTTGGTTTCTGTAGTTGTTTTTTACTGCAATATCATTAATTACTCCAATATTTTTTCTTAATATACCAGATACAGCTCCTACGATATTAGAGTTTTTTTCTGCGACTAAATTAAGAAGAGGGTATTTCAGTAATCCTTCTAATGTCCATTTGCTGATATTTTCTTTTGTCGCAAAGGTGTTTGCATCTAGATACAGACTGACAACCCTTCTTATGTCCGTCTTTTCCATCTGTCTAATTTTCATTACGGGTGGTGAAGGAATCGAACCCTCGATAGCGGTTTTGGAGACCGCAGTTATACCACTTAACTAACCACCCAAACTTTTCTTTATTTTTTTAACTAGACCGCAGTTATACCACTTAACTAAGCTCCCAATGTGTTGTATCGTATCAAATTACTTCTTTGTTTCAAACAAAAAGATCTGTCACCTTTTGGCGACAGATCTTCGAAAAGCTTTGATGACCCAGAAAAAAGAGTTAACCGTTACCCAGCAAAATCCGGCAAGTGTAAGTATGAGGCCAGCCACTGCCGGGACTAAGGCGAAAATTTCTACCATTCCCCAGTTTCGGGAGACGATCCAACTTACACAAAATAACATCAGAAGACCCATAGTAAACAAAGTTAGTCCGTATTTCATGGGTTCCTTTGGCTCAGTCTGTTTATAGTATATCGTCTTTTTTATTTTTGTCAAGGACTAATTTTTTTACAACATCTTCGATTTTCTTACTTGAATTTTTCTCTTCCGGATTAAACCAGAGTATTTGCTTATTTCTTTTAAACCAAGTAATCTGCCGGCGTGAGTATTGCCAGATGGACGATTCAAGCTGATTTGACATCTCTATTTTAGTTATTTTATTTTGCAAAAATCTTGTTATATAACGGTACTCAAGCCCTAATTCTTCCATACGTTTCCATGAAAGACCTCCAGAGTGCAATTTTTTGACCTCTTTTATCATTCCTTTTTTTATTCTTTGAATCAGTCTCTTGTGAATATTTTTTCGCAGAATTTCATTATTAGATTTTAACCCAATTAATAATGCGTTGTAAGTTGTTGGTTGTAAGTTGTTAGTTAATTTGGGGACTTTTCCGAGTTTTTCCACAATTTCCAATGCTCTTATAAGCCTCACTTTATTATTTCTATCAACACTTTTTGCTCTTGCTAAGTCTTTCTTTTTTAAAATTTTATAAAGCTCGCTAGCACTCATTTTTTGAAGTTTTTTTCGCAGTTTTAAGTTGGCTTTTACATTGGGAAATTTCTGATCATAAACTAAAGCATCAATATAAAATCCAGTTCCGCCAACGATTATGGGCAATTTTTTACTATGATATATCATAGTAATTGCGTGATTGGCTTTTTTTACAAAATCAAAGACTGAAAATGATTTCCTCGGGTCTATAATATCAAGTAAATGGTGAGGGACACCTCGCATTTCTTTTTTTGTAATTTTTCCTGTTCCAAGATTTAGTCCTTTATAAACCTGCCTTGAATCAGCAGAAATTATTTCTCCACCCTTAATTCCAATTTTTTGAGCTTGCCCTGAGCGAAGTCGAAGGGCCAATTTTACAGCCAAATTGCTTTTCCCGGAGGCTGTGGGTCCTACAATAACGAGAATTTTGGGTTTCATTATGCCGGGAGAGAGACTCGAACTCTCACATCCTTGCGGACAATGGATTTTGAGTCCATCGCGTCTGCCATTCCGCCACCCCGGCAAATCAACTAACAACTAACAACTTACAACAATTTTGATTTTGAAACAATATTTAAGTTGTTTGTTGTCGGTTGTGTTAAAATTATAATAACAGAGTGAGATTAGCACTTAACCCCATAGCAATTTTGCAAATATTTAAATGAGGATGATACATTTGTATAATCAGTTTGTTTATAATTCATACAGCACTACGCCCACAGAAGTATATGCCTATTCGGCACACGCACTGCATAAAGAAATTTTACGGCAAAATTGCAACGGGGTGATGATTATTTATAATTCACTTCGTTCATAAGAAAAATCATCATGTCCCAATTTTTAAATGATTCGGTTTTCTGGATCGATGTTGATAAGATTGAGCCAAACCCATTTCAACCACGCCGTGAATTCGGCGAAGCTGAAATGCAGAGCCTCTCTGATTCAATCCGCCAGTACGGAGTCCTTCAGGCATTAGTTGTAACTCGTAAAGAATTTGAAAAGCCAGAAGGCGGAATGGGTGTTAAGTACGAGCTTATTGCCGGAGAAAGAAGACTGCGCGCCTCCAAAATGGCAGGCCTTTCCCAGGTGCCGTGTCTCATAAAAACCGGAGATGACACTGACCTAATGAAGCTTGAGCTCTCAATTATTGAGAACTTGCAAAGAGAAGACCTAAATCCTATTGATCGAGCAAGGGCTTTTGACAGGCTTGCAAATGAATTTGGTTTTACTCATCAGTTAATTGCCCAAAAAATCGGCAAAAGCCGCGAGTATGTTTCAAACAGTCTTCGACTACTGACGCTTCCTTCAGACATGCAGGACGCACTTTCGGGAGGTAAGATCACCGAAGGTCATGCCCGTCCGCTTATGATGTTAAATGACAGGCCGGATGAGAGGGGAGTTTTGTTTAAGGAAATAATTCTTAAAAGACTTACTGTTCGCGAGGCGGAAGGAATTGCCCGCCGGATTGCCTATGACAAAGTCCGCAAAAAAGAACATGCTATTGACCCAGAAACTATTGATTTGGAGGAGCAGCTAAAGGAGGCACTCGGCACAAGGGTGCAGATTGAAAGAAAGGAAGTGGGAGGAAAAATTTTGATTGATTTCTTTTCAAATGAGGATTTGAAAAGTTTAATTCAGATATTGCAGCAACCTACAACTAACAACTTACAACCAATTAACCCTGTTAAATCCAGCGAAGCTGGAATCCTGCAAAAGCAGGATTATTTAACAGGGCAAGCAACCCCAGATTCGGACAAGACCCAAAATTCTGAAGTGAATTTAACGCTCGAAGATGATAGATCCATTGATGAGAAAAAGAAAGATGAAGAAGATATTTATTCAATAAAAAACTTTACTGTTTAAGTTTATTATTTAGTTAAGGTCTTAATTTTTTATTTTACTATGATATATCATAGTATAAAATAATTGCTTATACCTCTGTATTTAAATTTTTAGCCAGAAAAATTATTTGAGTTTTTCCTTGAGGATGGCGCCGCGGATTTGTCTGCGGGCAAGGGTGGTTTTAATACTATTAAGCCATTTACTTGTGGGCTTGGCAGAAGATTTTGTAATAATTTCAACAATATCGCCGCTTTGAAGTTTGGTGTCAAGGGATACAAGTTTACCGTTAATTTTTGCTCCCCACATATGATCGCCGATATCCGAGTGAATTGAATAGGCAAAATCGATGGGGGTTGAGTCTTTTGGTAGATCAACAACATCTCCTAGCGGAGTAAAAACGAAAATTCTATGTTGAAAAAAATCATTTTTTAAATCCTCGTTGAATATTTCATGATTATCCGTACTTTGCCTATATTTCACCAAATCTTTTATCCAATGAGGAATATCCTGAAACTTTGAAATAAGAGCTGGAACTGACTCCTGATCAATAACCTCCTTGAAGTTGTGTTTTGGTAAAAGTGTACTTATCCAATTGAGATTTTCCGGACTGCCACCCCTCTTGCCTTCTTTGTAGGAAATGTGCGAGGCAATGCCATATTCGGCATGTTCGTGCATGTCGGCAGTTCTGATTTGAATTTCAACAAGTGAGCCATTACCTGTAAAAACTGTCGTATGTATTGACTGATAACCGTTTGGTTTTGGCAGGGCTATGTAGTCCTTGATTCTGCCTGGAAGCGGCTGCCAGTTGCCGTGAATAATGCCCAGAGCCCTATAACAGTCTGTTAATTCCGGCACTATAATACGCAGCGCCATAATGTCATAAATATTTTCTTCATTATGCTCCTTATTCTGAAGTTTTTTATACAAACTATACAAACCCTTGACTCTGTATTCAGTTCTAACATTGATTAGACCCTCTTTTGCCAGAGCTTTTTTTATGGACTTCAGGAAATCCTCAAGGTTTTTAACATTTTTCTCATGTTTTTCCTTCGTGACTGCTTTTACCCTCTCATACTCTTTAGGGTAAACGTAGGGGAAAGAAAGATCCTCAAGTTCACGAGAGAGTTTGCGGATACCCAGCCGGTAGGCAATGGGAGCAAAAATCTCAAGGGTTTCTCCGGCGATTCGTTTTTGCTTGTCCTTATCCACATGAGAAAGAGTTCTCATATTATGAAGTCTGTCAGCAAATTTAATCATCAGCACCCTTATATCCTGTGACATTGCCACAAAAAGTTTACGCAGACTTTCATTATGCCTGTCTGCCCCCCTGTATCTTAATTTTCCAAGCTTTGTAACTCCCTCCACTAAAAATAGAATTTCAGCGCCGAATTCTTTTTTCAGTTCGTTTGCAGTCACTTTTCCATCCTCAAGTGAATCATGCAAGAGTCCGGCGGCGACAACCACTGCTCCCATACCAAATTCTGCAAGAATTTTTGCGGTTTCAACCAAATGAATAAAATAGTCATCTCCTGAAAGACGTTTCTGATCACTGTGAGCAAGTTCTGAAAACTTGTACGCTTTTTCAATCAGAACTTTGTCTTCTCTTTGCTCTGTCATTAAACTTATAATTTCCTCTGGGCCTGACATATTTCACATTGTACTTCTGTAATAAAAAAAATCAAAAAACCAATTCTTAGACAGAATTGGTTTATGGGTTTGGCTTAAGAAATTGAAACATAAGCTCACCGTTACAATCAAGACACATTTTTCTGACATAACGAACCATTTGGGGTGCATTACCAAAAATCCTTGTTTTTGTATTTTTATGGGGACACCTTGATTTGAGATCCTCTATTTCCTTCTCAATTCTTTGCTTTTGATCAATTGCAGCCAACCTCTGAATCATAAGCGCTTCATACAGGCTACGGTATCCACAATCCTTTTGGGGCATAAAACTACTCCGGCTGTTTCTAAGAGAGTATATAATCACAGCTTTAGTAAATCTCAAAATCAGAAATTGGAAACTTCTTCCCATGTGATTACATTTTTATTTTTATCCAGTACGACTTTGAGATTAGTAACTGCGTTTTGAATATCTGACCTAGTCTTTATCTCATATAAATTGGCTGCCGGAACTCCATGCAAAGCAGAAACAATGATGCATTTATCTTCGGAATTTTCGCCTATTGTTATTGTTAGATTGCTTGGGAAGAAACCGTCGTTTATGCTTGATATGGCAATATCTACACAGCCTTCTGCAAGATTTAGACTTCTTTCCTTAAATTCAGTTTCAGAAATGTTGAGTCGGTTATTTAAGCCCACTGTTCCGATGGTCACAGCCACAGTTAAAAGAAGAAATGAAAGCACTATAGCGCTCATTAAAGCTGTAAACCCCCCGTTAAAGGAAATCTGCCCCATGGTCCGTACGGACTGCCTTCGGCAGGGCAGTCCTTTAACGGGGCAGGCAGTATTATTTTGCTGTCCAAGTTGTTTGTTGTCTGTTATCTGTTGTAAGTTTATTTTCATTGTCTTAAATATTTCCAGAAACTAAAATTTTCTGAACTACTTCTTCCTCCGTCAAATACAGTAAGAATAAAATCAATACTAATTCGGTCAGGATAACCAAACTCCGTCGTTTTTCTAAACTCAACATCTGATACAGATACAACCCCGGAATTTAGCGGTAATCTGCCCTCAGGTAAAATCTCTATATAAAGATAAGGACTTTCATAACTAAAATTAATTTGCTCACCAGAATTTTTTATTAATTTCAGGGTAGTAGTGCTGATCTGGGAAATTACAGAACCGTTTAATGCCCAAGTGAATTTACGATAAATGAAATTCGCCTCCTCCTGAAGGATTATTTTATTTTTGTTTGACTCCTGTGAGAGAATAATTGAATAGGAAGCAAAAAGGGCGCCGCCCATTATTATAATGAAAAGCGCAATATAGATTAAAGTCTCAATTAGAGTTATTCCTTTGTTCATTGGATTGGATTTGGACCGATTACAGTTAATCCACGTTCTCCATTTTGGGCTACAAACAGTAAACCTTCATTGCAGAGTATCCCTGTTGGCTGGCCCTGTTCAATATTGAGATTTTCGGTATCAAACCGTACTGGAGCAGTCTCTCCATCGGCTCCGGTAATATCCCAAATCTGAAATCCATCATTGGGGTCAGAATTATTCATAAAAAGTAAATTATTATAAAAAAACATATTATATATTCCGCTTTGACTTCCCATATTCATGTTCCAGAGAGGGGAATTTAGATTATTATCAGAAAACGAGAAAAGTTTTGGATTTCCACTGCCACCGATTCTGCCGAAGTAAATAATGTTGTTGTTTTTAGCAATACTTTGCCCGGTCAGAGCGCTTGAGCTGTACTTGTCAATTAATCTTACTGATGAGGGATTCTCAATATTAAGCGTGAGAAGCTGCGAGGTGGAAGCAGTGGCAATGTAGGCAGTATTATTTTCAACAAAAATAGAGTTGACGGCCCCATCTACTTCAAACTCTGAACCATTTATCACACTCGGGCTTGCAGGATCAGTAACATCAATGATGTAGAACTCCGGACCATTTGATTTTGTAAGACCTAAATAAATTTTATCGCTGTTAAAAAATAATGTGTTGCCGTATGCAGAGTCTCCAACCTCTGTGACATCAAGACTTGATTTGACGCCCCGGTCACCGAGCTTTGTCGGGTCTCCAACGTCTATAATTACTAACTGATTCAATGCGCTATGAGCGCTTGCATAGGCAAAATTTCCTGAAATTTTTACATCCGTTAAACCCAGTCCTGTGCTAAAACTTTTTAATACCGGGAGCTCACCTTTGCCGTAAAAAACAGAACTGATATCAAAGGCATAAAAATCATATAGAGGAGCAGAGGAGGGGTCTGAGGTAAGAAAGGCCACTTTGTCCTTGATTGCAATACCAGTTCCACTATTTGGACTTGAAAGATCAGCATAAGCATACTCTTTGGGCTCTCTCCAGTTTTTACTCAAATCAATATTACATTTCCCCTTATTCCAGTCAGTCAGGGCGGTTCTCAAGGAGACACTGCCGCCAGCCCAATCCAGAGTCCCAAGAATTCTTTTTTCAAATTCTCCTTCAGGATAGACGAAAAGGTTTTTTTTATAAATCTCAAAATCGCCCTCCGGTATAGTTCTAAGACTTAAAAAATTAACACGGGCCCGCGCTCTGGCATCCTCAATAAGTTTTTTTGTTTCGTAGATTGATCTCTGATAATTTTGCGCTGTGACTAAGTTTGATTGCACGCCGAATGTCAAAAGTGTAGCTGAGGTCAGTGTCAGAATGATAATTGAAAGAGCGATTAATAGCTCCATAGTGACAATACCACTTTGGGATTTTCTGCGGTCTTTCATTTATTTGCGTCAATTTGTCCGACTTTACTTATAAAAATGTTGCTGATTTTTGTGCCATCGCTTACTTTGATTACAACTCCGCTTCCACAGGGAGCGCTAATGCAATTGCCGCTTAGCTGATCATATAAAATATCAAAGGGAATGTTGGGAGAAATAATCTCAAAATTTTTTATTGCGGGGGAGTACTCCGACTCAATTGATGCACCCTCAAAACCTTCACAGTCCTTGCAGGAAAAAGCGGTTAATTTGTAAGGATTAACTTCAAAATGAATTCCATGGCGCAATTCTCCTATATTATTCAGTGATTTTGATCTTGCTCTCTGGAGTAGACTCACAAGGTTGTCCTTCTCGGATCTGCCTCCTCCTACTCTGATGAGATCAAAACCTAAAACTGATGTCAGACCGGAAATAATTGTTATAAGGGAGATTACAATAAGTAATTCAATTAGTGTAAACCCAGCACTATTTTCTTTCAGAAAATATTGCTGGATAAATTTAAACATTTTTTATAGTACGACTTAAAAAGGCAGCGTATGGTTCAGTACTTTTTCTATTTTTTCTTCCCAGTGTGATGTCTTAAGAGGAATAGTTATAAGTTCAGCGCCCTCCTTAAAAATTATTTTATTATTAGCGAGAGCATAGTCATAAATTTCCTTGGTGATTTTTACATCATTGAGACAGTAATCTATTACTTTTTGTTTTTCTCCCTTCTTCCACCATTCTGTTGCCTGCATTCCCGCGCCGGTTTTATTAATGCCGAGTGTTCCTTCTGCCACTTGATCCAACTTCATTCTTCTGCCGCAGCAGTTTTTTATTTCTTTAAGAAGGTCTAGGCTTCGTACACTTCTTAAATCGCCGGAGTAATATTTATTAAGTAGGGGAATATCAAAGTGATCGCTATTATAGCCAATCAAAACATCGGCGCTTTCAATAATCGGCCATAATTTTGTCAGATCCTCCTGAAGAAAATGCTCGTATACCTCTCTTTCGGAATCGTATATGCCAACAACGGAAATATTAAGAGCTGAAGGGTCATTTATCCCGACATCGGAAAATACATCACTTGTTTCAATATCAAAAAAAATTTTACGCATATATAATTTTTTGAATCTTAACAGATTACAGAGAAGCTTTCAAAAAATCCGGAATTTCCTGTTCCTTTAAAGTTTTTTCTTCGCCAGTATCTAAATTTTTTATTCTAAATTCCTTCTTTTCACTCTCTTCACTTCCGAATACAGTGGCAAACTTTACCCCGTGTTTTGCCGCGTTTTTAATCTGATCGCCAACTTTTCTCTCTGACCAGTCAATAGCCGTATTTACTCCCTTGCTTTGCAAATTAAGAGCAAAATTAATTACTTCCTGTGAGAGTGAAATATCAGTAATCGCAATATAAAGTCTGGTTCTACTCTCATAGGTCGGAAGAAGATTATGTGTTTGGAGAAAATCTTTTATTGTCACATCCCCAGCTCCAAACCCCACAAACCCCAAGTTAGAAGAATCTCCGAACATGGAGGTTAGATTATCGTATCTGCCGCCCCCAAGAAGGGAGCGCGGATTCTCGGAAGATGTGTCAAAAAATTCATATACTATTCCTGTGTAGTAGGTCTGCCCGCGCGCCAAGGTATCATCAATTTTTATATTTGTAATACCGTTATCTTTCAGGGCCCCAATCAATTGATCAATGTTTGCTCCTTTGGCGGGATCATTCAATCTGATTTCATAATCCTGTGATTTTGCTCCGAACTCTTTCATAATTTTGTCAGCAACCAGAATTGTTTCAATATCAGCCTGAAGAATTGAGGCGCCGATTATGTCTACATTTAATTGCCAGTGCTCACGAAGTCTTCCTCGCTGGGTTGCTTCATAACGGAAAAGATTGGGGATTGAATACAAGCGAAGAGGAAAACCCAATTCTCTTCTGCGGGCGGCAACCATTCTGGCAAGAGTGGGGGTTATCTCAGGTCTAAGTGTTACCTCACGTCCGCCTCTATCGGTAAAAGTAAAAGTCTGCTCATTTACAATTTCCTCTCCTGATTTTTCCTTGAAAATTTCTGATGGTTCAAGTATTGACGCGTCGTATTCTTCATAACCGAAACTCTCCGCAACCCTGTGCCATACGGAAAAAATATAGTTCTGAACAAACTTGTCTTGCGGGTAGAAATCCCGAACGCCTTTGTATGGAGAAGTGTCTAGTTTTTTAGGCATCAGTGAGATTTTAACATAAAAAAAGTCCCGGCATTATCTGCCGGGACCGAAGTCCAAATGACCTACTTCACCTGAGCCATATAGCGTTCGAGCTCAGTGTGTTGCTGGGGTGTAAGCCGCACTCCCTTATACTCCTCAAGGTAGTTGTGATAATACATTTCAACCTCGGGAAGGCGAGTCGAAAGCATTCTAAGGAATGCGCAAATTGAAACTCCATGAGAGTAAAGGAGCTTGAGTTTCCCCTCACGCCGTCTCCTTAGTGCGTTAAGAATTTCATTTACTTCCAACCACTCCATCGGGTCATGGAATTCATCTGCATCGTCCTGATCCACTTTGGGGAAATCCCTAAGGTGGGTGCAAACTTTTTGATTACAGACATGTTGAATTACGATTGCCGCTTTTACATGCGCACCCTCAGGATCCTGCTCATCTTGGAAAAATTCCGCATAGCACATACCCCAAACCTCAATATCAAAGTCACTGGGATCTTTTGCTGCCTCTTCTCGAACACCTCGAATGGCAGTTGCCATAAGACTCTCGCCATTCCTTCGGCTCTCAGTTGGCAGCCGGAGAGTGATGTAAGCATTTTTTGTGCCCCTGTCCTTAGTGTAGGGCATCATAGCAATTTCCACTTTACCATCGCCTGAAATGCGGGGAATGATGATTTGGTCTGCATGCGAAGCAATCGTTTTAAAAACAGAGAGCACATTGCCTCCTTGGTAGTAGATTGTGAAAGATCAGGTTTATGAAAAACTATATCATAAAATAAAAATAAAATCAAGTCAGTAAGTAAAATCTTGAGGGCTCCCCCCAAGATTACCCTAAAGATTAACTAATTATTGTATAATTTATACATGCTCAATAAATCACTTTTAGCCCTTGCCTACATGCCATTTGAGAGCATAGATTTCAAGATTTTAATGCTTGCGGTTTTTATTTTTGTAGCTGTTATTTTTTCCGGTTTTGCCTGGATGCTTTCTTTTCACTGGAAAAATTATTCTTTCAATACTCCTGTCATAAGAAAAATGAAAAAATTATTTTTAACAGTCTCCGGAATTTTATTGTCTGGGTCTTTAATATTCCTAATTATTTTTTAAATGCTTTATCTTGATCCAGGAGAAACAATAGTATTTGAGGTTCGCAGACACTGGATTGTTATATTCGTTTATGGATTTATTCTGGCTCTGGCGGCAATTATTCCCCTGTTTTTTCTTGGAGTAATTGAAAATTATATTGAGTCTTCAATAGATATAACCGGGCAACTCTGGGTTCTTATCTTTTTTGGATATAGTCTATGGCTTCTCGTGCTCTGGTTATTGTTTTTCATTCAATGGACAAATTACTATCTGGACGTTTGGTACATAACCGAAAAAAGAATTATTGATATAGAGCAGATGACTCTTTTTCATAGAGAAATTTCAAATCTGCCATTTGATAAAATTCAGGATGTAACTATTAATGTACGCGGGCTTATAGCAACATTTCTTAAATTCGGTGATATTAGAGTTCAAACCGCCGCCGAACACAGTGAGGATTACATGATGAATAAAGTTGAAAATCCCGATAAAGTGCGGCAGGTGATTTTTGAGCAGCATAACAAACAGATTGAACGTATTCAGGAAGTTAAAATTGTAGACCAGTCAAAATAAATGCACTTGTCCCGTAGGAATTTTCAACAGACACCCATTCATCAAAATGACTAAATCTTTAATAAAATGTTGTTTAATATTAGTAGTCCAGCATTAAAAAATTTCCTACTGGGATGAAACAGAACTGGAAAAGAGCGCTGTATATCTTTGTTTTAGTGCTGTTAGCCCTTGGCTTATATTTTTTTCAAAAAGGAGATGAGATTCGAAAACAAGCAAAAAATCTTCTTGAAAATTTAAATATAGAATCAATTATTGAGGGTATAAAACAGGAGGTTAATACCCCCGGGGCTCTTGTTGCTAAAATTGAATCTGAAAGGGCATTTCTAACAGTTGGGGGAGTGTTTCAATTTACTAATGCAGAGAGAGTTAGACTTGATTTAAATACACTTGAATCAAATGCCACTCTGAATGCAGTAGCAAAAGCAAGGCTAGATGATATGTTTGCAAATCAGTATTTTGAGCATATATCTCCCACGGGAGGAAGTGTTTCAAAAGAAGCACAAAGATTTGGCTATGAATATATTTCAATAGGGGAGAATATCGCTTTAGGAAA
>C687J35174_10001189_pt1 | contig 38209 bp, 36 predicted proteins | sample RifCSPhighO2_01_FD_35174 | JGI IMG/M metagenome (IMG submission 35174) | reverse complement strand
CCGCCGGCGGCTTCGATGTCTTTCTTGAGGGCTTCGGCCTCTTCTTTCTTTACTCCTTCTTTGAGCATCTTGGGAGCACCATCAACTAGGTCCTTGGCTTCTTTAAGACCCAATCCTAGTTTCTCTTTAATAACCTTGATAACTGCGATCTTCTGAGCACCACCTTCGGTAAGTTCAACATTGAATGAGTCCTTCTCCTCGGCTACTGCGCCTGCGGCTGCAGGGCCAGCAACGACTGTTGCTTGAGCCGAAACCCCAAACTTCTTTTCGAACACTTTTACAAGTTCGTTGAGCTCGAGAACGCTCATCTTCTCGATCTTCTCAATCATATCCTTGAATTTAGCAGGAATCTCTACTTGAGTTTCGTCTGTTTTAGTTTGTTCTTCCATAATTCTTTATTCTTAATTCATAATTCTAACTTTGCTTCTGAGCAAGTGCATCCATTGCGATCACCAAACCTCGTATTGGTGAGCTCCAAACATTTGCCAACATACCAAGTAGTGTTTCGCGTGATGGGATAAGTGCAAGCTCGTTCATAGACACAGCGTCCATGTATCGCGACTCGAATATGCCACCGACAATCTTGATTTTGTCTTTACTTGCTTTACCAAACTCAAAAACACTTTTGGCTGGTGTTAGAGCATCTGGTCCGTAAGCAATAGCAACCTCCCCAGGCATATCTGGAATCTCCCCCTCTCGCTTGCCTTCTTTTAAGGCAAGCTCTAGAAGAGTCTTCTTTATTACCATGAAGCGTCCGTCAGACTCACGAAGCTTTTTGCGAAGCTCGTCAGAGTCTTTGACAGAGAGTCCACTGAAGCTTGCAAAGACCACCGACTGGGCGTCCCCGATAGCCTCTTTGGCTTTTTTTATGACCTCGCTCTTTTGTGCTTTTGTTAATGCCATAATTTGAACAAATAAATAAACGGCTAAAAGCCGTGTAAATTCGACCTCGGCGAGAAATTAAGCTCCTTTTCTTCGGAGCACTCGCTTTCTACGGCTCGGGATAAGTATATATAAAGCCTCTAAAAAATCAAGGCGACAGCCGTGACCACTATAATTGCGCAAAAAATAACAAGCGCAAAGTGGTGAAGCATCCTCCAAAAATCTTTATCAAAAAGATTTCTCATTTGAATAACTTGTTCCATAATTTTGTAAAGAATCCCTCTTTCTTGTGAACTATGATCTCTTTGGCGACCGGAATTTCTTTACTAGCCATCTGTGTACCCGTAGCAACTTCCGATAAAACTTCTCCGTCAAACTTAGCACCCAGGTTACCACTTGGCAACATGGGTGCTAAGTGGTTAGCTTCCCTACTTATTTGATCTAGATGTTCCGACATGGCCAAAACTTCTTCGCGAATAAGAATAGATTTTTCGAGCAAAGGAGACCATGTATCAATTGTTTGACCGGCTGGGGTAATTATATAAGTTAATACATTCTCTGGTACAAACCACAAAGTATCTCTGTAAAGCTCGATTTGGCTTTTAGGTAAAAGTATCGTGTCCCGTGGTGCTGTGTACTTATTATATCCCTGCACGATAGAAACATCGCCCAAGTTAGCTTCAGATAAAGAGTTGTTGTAAATAACAATTGAGCCATCCACACCGGGTTTTACGGAAACAATCTCTACGTTTATAGGCAAGACTTTTACCGTCGTTCTGGAGATTGCTTCTTTGCCGTCATAATAACCCCTAAGCACCACCACGTAGTCACCAGGGTTTCTGTAAGTGTGGCGCTCGTAAATTCCTACACCATAAGATCCGTCGCCAAATGACCATTCGTATTTGGCGTTACGGATGGCTTTGCCGGTTTTCGTTTCAGAAACCCAGCCCACAAAGTCAGACGGTACGCCCAAAGATACCGTGCGAGCTCTTCCGGCAGATGCATAAAGTGACTCCACTCCAGGAGCATTGCTCTCAACGACATAACTTTGGTTGTTAGAGTTACCGCTTGAGGAGTAACCAGAAGTACTATCGCCCAAAATCTCACCCGATGTTGTAGTCGTAGTCGTGCTTGTATTCCCAGAGTTGCTCGTATTATCTTGTATTACACCAACCGTAATAAAGTCTTTTATGCCAGCGAACGTCGCCTCTCCAATACCACTGACATTCATTATCTCTTCTATCGTTTCAAACGGGCCATTTACAGTTCTGTACTCAATTATTGCCACCGCCTTGACCGCGCCAATCCCGACGAGCGTTTCCAATTCGGCTTGATCTGCTGTGTTAATATTCACAAGAGTGGCTTCTGAAACCATGGGAATTAAAAATATCAATATCCCAATGACCACGAGAATAAGGGGGCTGCTACGTCTCATAGATTTTCAAGTTTTAATATTGTAACGTGAGGTAGGTTTTTTTCCTGTTCGTCTATATACGCAAGAACTTGTTTTGAAAATTCAATATTTGGATTAAGCACAATCGCTTCGTTCATTATTTCTCTGGCTCTTGTGAAGTTGCCGCCGTACATCTCTACTACGGCATCGAGTGCATAGGTCAGTGGGTTTCCGGGCGAGAGATCGTATGATGTGCTTACAATTTCCTTGGCTTGGTCGGTACTTGGTTCACCGAATGCCGTCCTAACCAAAAGGTAGTAAGCGTAATTCATTCTTGCCCTGTAGTCGTCTGGATAATTTTCGAGATATCGCTCGAAGTTTTCAAGATATAAATTTAGTTGCATCTTGCCGTTTTCGACTAAACTTTGACGATCCTCTGGCGGTGTTGCCCCAATCTGGGAAACCCACCCTTTAACAAATGACCCAGACGCCATGCGAAGCGACTCGAAGTTTGATGGGCGAGATAAAGCTTTGTTTATAAGCTCAATCTGTTCCGTATTATCGATGGTTCTAAAAATATCCACTAAAGCCCTCTGTCTTGTGTGTTCTCTAAAAATAAGTGGCACGCTCGCAATAATCACGAGAACAACGAGCGCCGAACCTGCGACTTTCAATACCCATAACGATTCTGCGATATTCGTTGACGTTTCGACAATCATCTTTCTTTCGAGATACAAAACGTAACCGAAAATTACCGCTACTAGTGCGTATGTTCCTGCGGTATCAAACCCAGTTTGAAGCTGAAGAAAATGAGCAAGGGGAAAAGCGCCCAGAATATTGGCTTCAAAACTGCCGATCAAGCCCCTTCTCCAAGCCCGTATGACCACCATTATAAAATATAAAAAGAGAGCTACTCCAAAAACAACTCCGACTATACCAATTGAAACCAAGCTGTCTATTACTAGATTGTGCCCTCTGTCGAACCAAACTTCGCCGATGTTTTCATCAAGATATAAACGGTTGTCAAAATATTTTTCATAAGCTAGCCGGAAGTTTTCTGGCCCCCAACCAAGAAGAGGTTTCTCTTTGAAAGCTTCTATGCCACTATCCCAAACTATTAATCGAGCGGCCGTTGACTCTTCTGTATATTTTTCGCGCACAAAACTCCCCGGCACAAAAAGCATCGCAACCACCGACAGCACAAAAATTCCAAAGATAATCGGCCAGAGAACCCGCCACTTGGAGACTCGGTCTCTAAGTTTGATTTTGCGGAGGAGGTACCAGCCGAGGAGATAGGCGATGAGCAGGAGCATGGTGGCACTTGAAGCTCTGGCTGTGCCTAAAATTGAAGTGATGCCATCAAAACTTGATTTACCAATTAAAATTTTAGAGTTTATCAATATCGGCGAGAGAAACTGAATCACAAGCAAGATCCACAAAAATATCTTGACCTTTCGATGTTCTGTTCGCGCGAGTTCAATTAAAGTCAATACAAAGGCAAGCAAGAGATATACTCCGGCGAATGTACTGTTGCCAAAAGTCAAGCCATCTATATCAAGGTTGATGGTTAAGAACCTGCCACCAACCCCCGCCCCTTCGTGGCCAAGAAAAGTAAAGATTGAGATTATCGCCACCGAGACCACCACCGAACGTCTCACTAAACTCCAGTCTTTTTCGGAGAGAAGTTCCGAGAGAAAAAACGCCAGAAAGAAAATGTATGTTAAAAATAAAACACCCGTCGAGCGTAGGATGTCAGACCATAGCGACCTTTCCGGAAACACGCCTGTAAACGCGGCAAGATAGTGGACCAAGAGAAATACGAGCGCACCTAAAAGTAGCCATCTGTTTTTGAGATTAAGCGACTGCTTTCCTTTAAAAATAAGCCAGCCGTACCAAAGAGCAAAAACTGAAACAGACACCAAGACAAAAAAGTATTTAGCGTTCGAGGCGCCATAAAATAAACTTCTCGAAACAACGAAAGGAAGAATGAAAACAAAGATTGATGCCAAAATGCCTGCAATAGAGTAACCGCTTTTCATTGCAATATAATTTTACTCCAAACAAAACAAAAAACCACCCTTCGACAAGCTCGGAGTGGTTTTTTGTCATGTAAATATAAGTGGTATTTACATCGAATTGAGTTTTGCGCGAGTTGATGGTCCCACAAATCCAGTGCCACTAGCCAAGCCATTTGGTTTAAGGATTTCGTTGGCGTACAGGTTCTGGAATCTAATCACGGCGGCTTTTGTCTTGGCGCCAAATAGATTAGTTTCGTTACCTGGTGAACCCGGGCCCGTATCACTAACTCGAGTTGCCACATTTGCGTTTAGTTTAACCTGGAGTTGGCGTACATCTTCGCCGGTCATCCCCATGGATAAGTTACGTACGAATGCTGCTACAGCAAGACCGCTTCCGCTACCCTTAAGGGCTTGGATTTTGACTTGAAGAGCGGCTATTTGTGCCATAAGCTCGGCAATGGTGATGGTTTGAGGGGAAGGTGTAGTTACTACCGGCGTATCTGTTGTTGTGTTGGTTGTTGTGTCCGAACTACTAGATCCACCCCCACCGCCACCACCGGAAGATTGAGAAGTTATGGTACATATTTCATCAGTTACGGTTAACGTAACGTCGGTTTGGGTTCCACTAGTTGTGGTGTATGTTGCAGTAAATCCGGAAGCGCTACAAGTCGAATTTGTAACTTGCCCTCCACTTGCGGACAGCACTAGCTTCGACGGAACCAAAACAGTGATGGTTGAGTTTTCTTCCAACGTCAACACCGCTGAGGAGGCGCCTACAGCAAGCGTTTCGAGCACATCAGCGCTCCCGTTTATGTTCACCGCCGTAGTTCCTATGGTAATGACCACGTCAGTCGACAAGCTCACATCGTTATACGCCGCAAACATAACACCCGGCAGAAGCACAAACGATATGCCAACCACAACCGAGAGCAAGCTTTTTAATAATTTAGGCATACTTTTTAGGTGTGGTTAGTAATTAGTCGGCATCTCGAACAGACATGACACGCATGTAGACGTTTGTTCCGTCAAGGTTAACAAACATGATTTCAGCCCATTCATCGCCCGGGATAACAACGTCTCCACCATCATGCTCGGTTAAGATAACGGCCGCGCCTGCTGCAAGTGTCGTAGTAATCGCGGCTGTTGTCGTAGCATTCTCAAACAAAACGAGCTTAGTATCTCCATTTGCTGGTACACAGTCGGCAATTAAGGCGGCTGCCGTAGGCGTCGTGAGCGTTACAGCGCCAACATTGGCCGTAGCAGTAATAAGCGCGTTGTCACACATTTGAGCCGCTGTGAATGTCCCCGCACCATTTGTTGTAGTTGCAAGGGCGGTACCACCAAAAACAAGTGTATCGAGATTTGATTCATCTCCAACTGTCAATGTTCCATCAGTCGCAAGGTTAAGACTGATTGTCGAAGTTGCGTAAGCTGTATAACCAGCTAGCAAGAAAGACGCTAGGATGGTGAGTCCCCAATATAAAACCGCTCTCCTATTTAAAGTCATCATAAATAATTTACTTTTAATAATTCTAATAATGATTCTTATAAAAGCTTGCGACGCAAGCCACATGACAATTCTAACAACCTAAGTTTACAACAACTAAATAGTTATCCACTTTTGCGGCACATATACAACAAAAAACTCCCCGAAGGGAGTTTTTTGCCTAGCTTACGCCAGAACTCTAACTAATTCACAAGTATTAGTTGAGTTGTACTGTCGATGTCCTGAAGTTGTCTATGTTGTAGACGTAGTTGTACTCGTAGGTCGTGTCATCAGCTATGCCCCAACCGATTGCGGCTAGGTCCATATAGTAGATGCCATCGATACCACCACTTGCAGGAAGAACGCTCTTTGTAACAGTCATCGTGACTCGAGATGTATAACCATCGTCGATCTTGATGTTGTCCGTAGAGTCGGTTACCCCCGTAGGAGTGGTAAAGGTGATGAGATCTGTCAAACCTTCTGTTGTCGCCGTACCACCACCGTAGACTCTGTACTGGAAGGCGTCGGTAACGATCGTACCGATTGCACCGTCAGCGGCTGTCGTAGCGGCTGATGTATCACCAATGTATACCGAGCTGGTAGCAAAGGCAGTAACGTCGAATACCATTGTGAACGTGGCAACATCGGCGTTGTCGGTATCACTTTCACTTACACTTGCGCTTGAGCTTACCAACGTTACGTTGATGCCAGATTCGTATACAGCGTGAGCGCCAGATGCAGGTTCACCGGCCATGTCAACGTCCAGGATTTGAGTGCTTGACTCATCTCGTACGTCAACTAAAGCTGTGTCGTCTGTCTGGGTTTCAGTAACCTGTGCCAAGATGGTGTCGCCAACATCGAGGTCAGTATCTACCGCGCCGAGATCAGCTTCAATTATGACGTTGACCTTTGTCCCTGCTGGGATTGTGTAGTCAATGTCTGTGAAGGCAATCTCTCGGTTATTGGCAGCTGTTTCGTTGTAAGCGGCAGTACCATATGCTTGGCCGTTGATCTCGAATCTAATCGCAGGAGATGTACCTCCAATGATTATATCGTCAACATCTGCGGCACCGGTTACCACTACGTCAACTCCGAAGTCTTTGATCTTAAGGTCAGAAGTACCCTTGGCCTCCATTGAGAAGGCTAGGAGCTGAACATTGTCGCTAACTCCTTCGTCTGTAGCGTGAACCTGAATTACACGCGCATCGTTGATGGCAGAGTTGTTTGCCTGAAGTCTAAGTTCGGAGCTGGCGGCTGTAGCAAATGTCTCGAAGGAGAAGGTGCGTGTTGCGCCACCAATATCTCCAGTCGATGTTTCTGTAACAGTTGCCCCTTGAGCATCCTTGAAGCGGATTGAGTTGAACTCAACTGTCCAAGAGTCTCCGGCATCACTTGAGTCAAGATTGTTTACGCCTGATACTTTGACAACCAACTCACCTGTTGCGCCCGCTCTAATGATAGCGCTACCAGTAAGAGAGACTGTCTGTGACCACGCGTTATCATCGTTGAAGTTGGAGCCGTCTACGCGAGCAACCAATGCTCCGTTGAACCAAATTGATACGTCATCGGCATAGTTGTCGAANTCTGCCGTAGCGCCTGTGCTCTCATCGAAGACAAGCCGTGCAGCTGTAAGCATAATGTCTGAACCATCGTCGGCTTCGATTCGAAGACCGGCTACGGCGACATCATTTGAATCCTCGCCGACATCCTCGTTCGTCAAGCTTGAGATGAAGTCTGCGTCAGAGATTGAGCCCGCTCCACCTTGTAGTATTCCTGGGATCGGTGTTGGTGTTCCAGGTACTGGAGCTGGTGTAACTACTCCACTCATTGAGTTGAGTTTAGCGCGGGTTGCTGCACCTACGTATCCTGTTGGGCTTGAAAGACCAAGAGGAGCGAGGATTTCAGCTGCGTACTTAGCCTGGAACTTCATTACTGCAGCCTGTGTTAGAGGACCGAAGTAAGTTGTTTCCATGCCTCTTGAACCGGCGCCTGTTATTGCAACCATTGTTGCGGCGTCCATGTTCAATACGACCTGAAGTTGGCGAACACTTTCACCCGAGGCTCCAATGCCCATGTTTGTGGTGAAAACGTAACCAGTTCCAGACTGTGAACCTCCCAATGCAATAAGTTGTGCCTGTAATGCCTGAATTTGTGCCATCAGTTGGGCAATCGTAGTGTCGTTAGATGTCTGGGCTCCTGCTGGAGTTACGACAAATGCGACAACCATGAGTGCACCAATGAAGGCGGACAATAATTTCTTATTCATGAATAATTTTTACTTTTAATTAACTTAACTAATTTGCGTTCACGCAATCCGGAAGCCCTCGACGTGGCTAAAAAATTGCGTGGACTAACGCCTAATAATGTTTAACTACCCACTTCGCCCTTACAAATGAGCTAAGTGCTTTGGTAGACAAATTGAATATATTTGTACTGTTTCTCGATATTCAGTTTTCAACGTACAAATATGTACCAACAAAACCTCTGCGTAAATTCGCCCGTTACGTAATCACATTATAACCATTACCCGCTCTAATGTTCAATATTAATGTGGATAACTGGCTCCAAATGACCCCTACGAAGCCAGACGTACGGCTAGCGACAATACTACACAATAGACTAGGGATCGTCAAATTAGTGAATATCGGCTCCAACGCCTTTCTCCAGAACGTCTCAAAAGACCCAAAGCCACAAGAGTTACTAGATCTCTTTGTACTGTCTTTTCACTACATCCTGGAATGTTTGGAGTTATGTCCTTTATAGCTGACTCTCCGCTCTTTCTTATGTGTCGCAAAATCATCTCTTGCCTACTTGATAGGAACGCCCGTTCTTCTTTTTTGTTATTGTTACTTCCAGCGCTAACGAGACTCTTAATGGGACCCGTGTCCTTTATATTACTGTTTGCCAAACCAGTCTTATCTTCATTTATTTCGAACATTTGTCTTAATGAAACGTCACTGTCAGAAATCTCATTTTCACCTAAAATCATCTTTATGAGTGCCTCACATTCAGACCTTATAACATGAAAGTTCATCTCTGATATATATCCAACGATCTGACAAACAGCACACAAAGAAGTGAGGGCGGCCAAAGCTCCAGATGTGTTATAAAGGACACTAGCTTTATTATAGCTCCTGCTTATAGACTCTAGGGCCAGGTCAGCAACAATGCGACTTGATAGTTCCCTAATGTCCCATTTAATTTCATCTTTGTCTGATATAAGTTCGGTGAGTTTGTATAGGACAGCTGCCAGCTTCTCTGACTTCTTTAATATATAAGTATATCTACCTTCATTAATAGTATTGGACAAAAGAACCAACGGTTCAACCGGGGTTACATTGTCCTTATTGTGTGACTTATTGTCCTTTTCGTTTGCCATTATTTAAGAGACAAGATTAACTTACGATGCATTATATATCGGTCAAAACTATCTTGCAAATTTCCTAAACCCGATCTCCACAGGTTATTGGGAGTTATTTCTGATAAAATTCATACGTGGCCCAAAAAATATTTAAGAAAAAGGGGTGGAAAGAAAACGAGAAGTCTGAAAAGAACCAAAAAGACACTGCTACGACTCGTGGCTTAAAAGAAGAGACCGCTCACGCCATAGTTGCTATAGTTCTTACTGTAATAGCTATCTTCTTGGCTTTTGCCCCAACGGGCAAAGCTGGGGTTGTAGGTAAGTATAGCCATAGTGTTTTAGCATATCTGTTTGGTACCGGTTATTGGCTTGTTCCTATTATATTTTTGATCTTGGCTTTTTCGTTCTTTAGGTCAGGGAGACCCAAGCTCGTAACCGTAAACATAATAGGCGCGGTACTATTTCTTGTATCCGGGTTAAGTGTCATGGAGATCTTGTTTACCAAACCAGAACAGCATGTTGGAGGAATTATCGGTTTTGGGGTAAGTGCCACACTCATCTTTCTTTTCGAAAAAACCGTAAGCACTATCATCTCTATCGCAATATTGGTGATTTCAATTTTTGTTATTTTCGATACCAAAAAACCTTTCTGGAATATTTATGAAAGATGGAAGAGCTGGAGAGAAGCACGCCTTATGGATGATGAAGAGGTGAAGTTAGAGAAAAACATGGAACCAGAAGAGGCTGAAGCTCACGAAGCATCAGCACCGATTGTAGCAGCGAGCGAGAGCCAAGAAGGAGGTGCGCTTGAGAAAATTCTCTCTTTTGGAAAAAGTGAAAGTAAAAAAGTGGCCGCCTTTTCAGTAAGGCGTAAACCTTACACTCCCCCACCCCTTGAACTCCTCTCACGCGATGTGGGTAAACCTTCAGCCGGAGACATCAAAGCAAACGCTAACATTATTAAAAGAACACTTCAGAATTTTGGTATTGAAGTTGAGATGGACGAAGTTTCCATCGGCCCATCAATAACTCGCTACGCGCTGAAACCAGCCGAAGGAGTGAAGCTCTCAAGAATCGTCGGCTTACAAAAAGAGCTCTCCCTTGCCTTGGCTGCTCACCCGCTTCGCATCGAAGCACCGATACCAGGCAAATCGCTCGTTGGTATCGAGATACCAAACAATGCCAAGACAATCGTCACCCTAGGTACACTCTTTAATTTGCCAGACTTTAAAGAGTCACCTAAACCACTGCTCGCGACACTAGGAAGAGGTATCTCGGGGTTTGCACACTTCGTTGATCTTGCCAAAATGCCTCACCTATTAATCGCAGGAACTACCGGATCAGGCAAATCGGTTGTGATTCACACTCTCATCACTTCACTGCTATACAGAAACTCTCCCGAGAACTTAAGGTTCATAATGATTGACCCTAAGCGCGTTGAGCTAACCTTGTACAACAAAATCCCGCACCTATTAACTCCCGTCTTAACCAATCCCAAGAAAGCCATCCTCTCACTTCGCTGGGCAGCTAAAGAGATGGATCGTAGGTATGACATTCTCGAGGCCGAAAGTGTACGCGACATATCTTCCTATCACGAAAACGTATTGGGACCAGCCCTTGAAAGCTTTCGCAAGAAGACTGAAAAAGGAGTGGGTGAGGAAGATCAAGGGGAACTTGAAGCGAAGTTACCTGAAACTATGCCTTACATAGTCGTGGTAATAGACGAGTTGGCCGACATGATGTCTACCTACCCACGAGAAATGGAAGTGGGAATCGTACGATTGGCCCAAATGTCTCGAGCTGTGGGAATACACCTAGTACTTTCAACTCAAAGACCTTCGACCGAAGTAATCACTGGCTTGATCAAAGCCAATGTTCCAGCCCGCATAGCCCTCCAAGTACCTTCGCAAATTGACTCACGAACCATCATCGACATACCAGGAGCCGAAAAACTTTTGGGCGCTGGGGACATGCTCTATCTTTCAGCCGACTCTTCAAAGCCCCAGAGGTTCCAGTCTGCTTACATTTCGGAGGGAGAGGTAAAGAAAGTAGTCAAATTCTTAACTGACTCTTACCAAGACGAACTTCCAGATGAGGTAACTTTAACTGAAAACGAGCCAGGAAACGGCAACTTGTTCTCGGCATCTTTCAACGACGAAGATGGTGGGAATGACGACGAGCTTTATGAGGATGCCCGAAGCACTATAATTGATCTCGGGAAAGCTTCGACATCTCTACTTCAGCGAAAAATGAGGATAGGTTACGCGCGCGCAGCAAGATTACTTGATATGCTAGAGGAACGAGGAGTGGTGGGGCCCGGGGAAGGTAACAAGCCTCGAGATGTTTACATTAAAAAGGGAGACTCGATAAATACCAGAAATGAAATAAATGAAAACTCTGCGCCATAAAACTTTAGCGGGTTTTAAGTGGGGACTGGTTGTGGGCGGCATCGTTCTTATTTTGAGTTATGGATTTTATGCGGCTAGAGACTTGATAACTGGAACAGACGTAGTTGTAACTTATCCAACCGACAGTGTGAAAGTGAACGACCCGATGCTAGATGTATCGGGTCATGTTGGCAACGTTGCCTGGCTTTCATTCAACGGTGGGCAGATCCTTTCTGACGAAAAAGGAAACTTCAAGGAAACTGTTATGCTGGCTCCGGGGTACAACGAGATTGAGATAAAAGTGATAGACAAGTTTAATAGAGAAATAAATAAAATACTGCGAGTCGTGTATGCACCGGAAACAAAACACACTGCGCTAAATATTTAAATTTTTTTTATGACAAAAAAACCAAAAGTAGAACGCGACGTTGAGAACGAGAAAAGGGGTGGTGTGGACCTAGCAATAAAGATGATCAAAACTAAGTTCGGAGACGACTCGATTGTGATGCTTGGCGAGAAACCGAAAGTGGGCGTTGATGCCGTATCCACAGGCTCGCTCGGCCTTGATATGGCTCTCGGTGTTGGAGGTATACCCAGAGGCCGTGTTATAGAGATATTTGGCCCAGAGTCGTCAGGTAAAACTACCCTGGCACTTCACGTCATAGCCGAGGCCCAGAAGAAAGGCGGTATATGCGCTTATATTGACGCCGAGCACGCTATGGACCCAGACTACACAAAAAAGCTTGGGATAAACATAAATGAACTTTTAATCTCACAGCCAGACTACGGCGAGCAGGCTCTTGATATTGCCGAGTCACTAGTTCGAAGCGGTAAAATTGATGTAGTAGTGATCGACTCCGTGGCCGCCCTAACTCCCAAAGATGAAATTGAGGGCGACATGGGTGCATATCACGTCGGCAAACAAGCGCGCCTCATGTCGCAAGCTCTTCGCAAACTTACTCCTATTGTTGCCCGATCAAAAACAATAGTTATTTTCATCAACCAAATAAGAATGCAAATTGGAGTAATGTTTGGTAACCCAGAAACTACTCCGGGTGGCAAAGCACTCAAATTCTACGCTTCGGTTCGATTAGACGTTCGTCGAATTGCGCAGATCAAGAAGGGTGAAGAAGTAGTGGGCGGACGTGTACGAGTTAAGGTTGTCAAAAATAAAGTGGCGGCACCGTTCAAACAAGCAGAGTTTGATATCGTCTACAACGAAGGCATCTCCCCAGAAGGTGAAGTCATCGCTCTCGGTGAGAAGTACGGGATCGTTACAAAGTCTGGCTCTTCATACTCATACGGCAGTGAAAAACTCGGCCGTGGCTACGACGCCGCCCGCACATACCTGAAAGAAAACCCAAAAATCAAAAACGAGTTAACCAAACTGATTCGAGAGAAACTCTCAACCTCTTAAGAGCTTACCGCAATTTTATTAATGGGAAACGGCCACCAAGTCAGGGACTCGGTGGCCGTTTTGTTGTGCGGACGCGCGGAGCTCAGGCTCCAGAGCGCCCGTGCGCGATGGACATGGCCTCCTCGTAGCCAGTGCCGTAGACGTACTCCACGACGGGCACCTCGCGGCGCAGGTTGTGGTCCACGTACGGGACGATGAGCTGGTAGGAGACCGTCGATCGGAGGAACTTGTCGCCCGGACGAAGCCAGGCAAGCGAGCTGTCAGCGAGTGCTGGGAACCGCATGCTCTGCGGGCCATGCTTCTCGCTGTAGCCGGCGACGATGGTCTGGCCGCTGGGGAGCGTGTGCTTCCCCACAACCACGTACCACGTCGGCTCCACCTCGATCTCGAGATAGGCATCGCCCTGCTCGAAGTGGGCCTCGGCCTGCTTCTGCAGAGCGAACCTGTCATCACCGGACCGGACGACGACCAGCACGAGAAGAGCGAACCCGAGAAGCGTGATCAGGGTCTTGAGCTTGTCGCTCATGGCGGAACCTCCAAATTGCCTTCATTGGCAGACTCTATTATATCACCTTTTGGTATAAAAGTAAAGCCTTCTGCTCTTTTTCGCATATGCGAGTTATAGCAGACTACAATACACTAAAAATACGTACTCCCGCTTCTTAGCGGGAGGGTTAACGTTCTTTTAAAACTGACCTTTCGTTTAGGCTTGAACTCTCTTCGCCCCCAAACGAAAACCCAGTTTCGATCTGTTTTGATAAATTGACTGGACCAGATCTTTAACCAGCCATGCCCATAACACGAAAGCGATCACCAAAAGCACCTTCACCATCACTTCAGTCGAAATAAAGGCCTCCCCAAGATATGTAAGAGCATAAATTGAATGAGGAGTGTTGCCCCACACATCAGGAACCGAAACGGTCATGACAAGCCCAACAATCATAGCAACGGCACAATAAACCTTTACGGCGAGTAGAGAGAAGACTCTCCTTAATGAGTAGATGATGTAGACGCGCCTCATTACATTTCCTTGTAGTGTGTTTCTCATATTAGTTTAGTGCGAAGTTTGATGACAGTCGTTTGAACTCCTTCTTGGCTCTATGGATACGTGTCTTTACTGCCGACAATGTAACACCCTCGATCTCGGCAATCTCTGCATGCGGCATGTCGTCTATAAAGTGCAGTGCCAAAACTCTGGCTAGCGGTTCGGGCATTTTAAGAAGTATGCTTGAGATCATGTCTTCTAACTCTATTCTCTTAAATAGAGACCCGGACTTGTCGGGAATGAGTGACCAAATCTCCTCATCCAGATGCGCAACTGCCTCACCCGCCTTTTTTAACTTCTGATAATAGGTAAAAGTTGTATTTAGGAGAATTTTGTAAGCCCAAGAGTTAAAGGTGGCTCCCTCTTGGTGCTCGAACTTCTTGGCATAGAGGTATATCTTTGTAAAAGTCTCTTGGACGATATCCTGCACCTCTTCCCTGTCTCCAATTATGCTTCGGGCCTTCCGCAGGAATGGCTCTTCGTACCTAGCAACAATAAGAGAAAAGAGTTCCGGCTCTTTGAGAGAACGAGTCAACAGTTCTTCATCTCTCAAATTGTGGTTTTTTATGTCTTCCACGATCTAGGGTAACTGCCTTACTTATATTATAACTCGCCAGATGAATAAAAGTTGCTATATCGTCGCGTGTTCTGTTAGACTATGCAAATTATGGCTATTTTAGAATATAACGAGGTAAAACCCGGAGTAGTTATAGTCCTCGAGGGCGACCCGTACGAGTGCCTTTCGGCACACGTTTTTCGTAAACAGCAACGCAAGCCAGTAAACGCTACTAAACTAAGAAACTTAAAAACTGGCTCGGTAAAGGAGCACTCCTTCGGTTCAAGTGACAAGGTAGCAGAGGCAGAGCTCGAGTCACGGCCGGTTAAATATCTTTACTTTAACAAAGGTGAGTACTGGTTCTGCGAAGTAAATGACCCCTCAAAAAGATTTCAGTTAGACAGTGAGATGCTTGGAGACAAGATGAAGTTCATAAAACCCAATAGTACGATTGATACCATCTCTTTTCCCGCCCAAAGCGGGTCCGCCTCCGGTGGAAACGATGAAATCATCGGGGTAAAGGTTCCAATTAAGGTTGAACTAAAAGTTACTGAGGCACCACCCGATATGCGAGGCAACACAGCGCAAGGCGGCTCAAAACAAGTAACACTCGAGAGTGGTGCTGTTATAAATGTACCAATGTTTGTAAAAGAAGGCGACGTGATCAGAATTAATACAGAGACTGGAGATTACGTAGAAAGAGCCTAGTTACTGTGCGATATATGGGAGAAGAGCCAAGAAGCGAGCGCGTTTGATAGCTTCAGAAAGTTTGCGCTGATGGTTAGAGCAGACGGTTGTGTCCCTCTTTTTGGCTATACGAGCGTGAAGATCAATAAACTTCACTAGAGTTTCAATATCCTTGTAGTCTATTGTCTTTATTCCGTTGTTACAAAAAAAACACTGTTTCATATTTAGAGTGGCAATTAAAATGGAATGTCGTCAGGATTAATCTCTTCTTGTGGATACTCGATCGTATCAGTTTTCGCCTCTTTTGTTTCACCTGGCTTCGCTTCGCCGAAACTTTGCGAAGGTGAGCCACTAGGCCTTGGCCCAAACTGAACCCGGTCGGCTACAATTTCGGTGCGGTACTTTTTTTCTCCACTCGTTTTGTCATCCCAACTGCGGGTCTGCATTCTGCCTTCTACAAGAACCGAGCTACCCTTTTTTAAATACTGGGCGACTGTGTCGGCCTGTTTACCAAAAACAACGATATTATGAAACTGCGTATCCTCCTTTTTTTGGCCCGACTGATCCTTCCACACTCTGTTGGTGGCCATCCCGAAGGTTGCAACACTACCGCCGTTTGGCATAGTTCTAAGCTCTGGATCGCGAGTGAGGTTACCTATAACTATTGCTTTATTTAAATACATCAGAGTAAATTTTTAAATAATTTTGACTTCTGTTTCAGCAATTAATGCGTCTATCTCTTTATCGAGGTCAGCCGGCGAAGAAGCTTTTTTCTCTTCTGTAATCGGCCTGCGGGTAACCTTCCTTCTTAAATCACGTGCTGGGCCGGCGCCTCTTGTGGTCGTAACGATCAGAAATCGCAATATAGACGGGTTTTCATCCAAAGCTGTTTTTATAGATGATGCCTTCTCTGGGCCCGCCTGATACCTTAGCCATCCAAAGTAGGCCCTATCAAAATGCTTGCGTTTACGATCAATCTCACGGCTTACAGAGTAAGCTAGCTCTTTCATTTCGGGGCTACCAACTGAAACCTGCGACCCACCGTTTGTTTCAATTACAGAAAGTATCTTGTTGGCCTCATCTGCTATGGCTTCTGGGGTTATAGTTGGCAAAAGTAAGTACCCTACTTCGTAGATTTTCGGTTCTTTTATGTCTAAATCTTGTATCTCGTTATCCATATTGTGGGGCGTATGTTAGCAAATTGACCTTATATGCGCAAGCCGTCCCTCATTTACTCGCCTCTGGCGAGGGCAGGCAGGCCAAACACCCTTACCGCGTTTTCTAAGGTAACGCGGGCCACATTCTCTTCGCTCTCACCCTTAATTTCTGCTATGCGTTTTATAACCTCCGTGACATAGGCGGGTTCGTTGCGCTTCCCCCTATAAGGCACAGGTGACACGTATGGAGCGTCGGTCTCAACCATAATCATATTTAGGGGCATGTTTTTGATCACCCCATCGTAGCCGTGAGTGAAGGTAATAACTCCAGTGAACGACAAAGTAAAACCTAAGTTTAAAAACTTTTGCGCCGTAGCCCAACTGCCAGCAAAAAAGTGAACATTGCCCGGAGTAGGGTTCAGGTTAGAGGTTTTAGGTTTCAGAATTTCTAAAAGATCATTGTAAGCATCTTGCGTTCCGACAGTTGGGCGACAGTGAACCATAAGTGGCTTATTAACTTCAACTGCCAATCGAAGATGCTCTTCAAAAAGCCTCTTCTGTTTTTCTACAACCTGATCCCTATCCCCCGAAACCTGCAACCTGAAGTAGTCCAACCCACATTCACCTATCCCGACCACCTTAGGGTGAGCCGTCAGCTTTTTATAAAAATCGTACTCGAATACCTCGTCAGGAATATCTGTCGGGTGCTGGCCCACGGTCGCCCAAAGGTTATGCTTCTCGGCAAGCACCACAGCATCCTCGCTCATTTTACGATCAGTGCCAACAATAATTGTTGAACCCCCTGCTTCTTTCATTCGAGCGATCACGTCGTCGCGATCCGAATCGTACGCTTTGTCCTGCAAGTGCGAATGTATATCAATCAACCTAAACATCTTATGGAAAATATCTATAAATATCTTTACGGTGCAAAGCTCGCATAAAAGTAACTTCGTTTGATTCGACCTTTAAACCAATTCGATAATCGCCTACTCGGATTCGGTAGTACGCATCAAACCCACGGAGTTTTTCCATCCTAAGTTTTAGATCATTAATACTACGCAAATTAGGAACAATGTGTAAGGAAATTTCTTTGACACGCGAGCTCACTTGCAAAGGCAACCTGCGGACATCTTTTACAAACTGGGGTTTAAAAAAGACTCGCATTAAGAAAGGGCTCTCTTTGCTTGAGAAAGCGTAAGACTTTTCTCTTTTTCAGTTCCCTCCATCAAAAAACCGAGATATTTTTGCTCAATAAACTCAACTAGTTCGTCGAAAAGGGCCGCTTTTCTGGCGAGATCATTTCTGCCATTCGAGGACTTATTTTTTGTTTTTGAATCAATTTTTGTAACCATATATCAATCGTATCAAAAATAAAGTTACTTATCAAATTTTAAACTACCTGCAAATAAGAGTGAATATCTGTAAGTTTCATATATCAAAAGATTACCATAAAACTAGGCTGGACTTATACAATATAGCGGACTAGTTCTCAACGTAAACAAATGTGGTATATTTGAGATATTAGAAGGGACTATTAGCTACTTGCTAGCGTAGTGCCAAATAAAGATATAAAATCATGGACTCAAAAACCGTATTACCAAAACCAGAGAGTGAGGAGGCAAATTTTAAAAGAAAACTAAGCGACCTCATGAACATCGCATACTATGAGTGTCGTGAGGAGTTAAACCCAGACGATCCTCCTGAAGGATCTTTGGCAGCCGCTATGGAAATAACTCAGATGGCCGGGATGGTATGGGAACCATCTTTATACACTGCAATACTAAACGTATGTGATAAAAGCGAAATAAGTACGCCGGATAACGCAAAGACACTAAGTGAGAAAATAGCACTGGAAAGAGGGGCAGCTCCAAATTGGTAATACTATAAAAATTAAAAGAGCCTCCACAAACAAAAAAGCGCCATCGAGTGATGGTGCGTTTTTGTTGCGAGAGGACGTGCGGTTTTTATACCTGGTCTCCTCTCGTGCCCCGTCAGTGCGGGGAACCATGTTCATGCGCCTAGTCGCGCGATGGGTTGTAGGGTGGACCCTCCTGGAGTGACCGCTGGTAGCGCTCGTCCTCCTGTCGGGCCTCCTCGGTTGCTCGATCGACGAGCTGCTGGGCGCAGATGTCGCAGTTCTGGTGCTGACCTCGGTGCACCTCGTGCACCGAACCGTCGTTGTACACCCAGTTGCCATTCCCATCCTCGAGGATCTTGCCGTTCTCGTCGCGCTGGAAGTCGTACGGATTCTCGCGAGGGACGGTGTAGGTGCCGTACGTCTGCTTGTTGTACGTGGCCTCGTCGTAGACGAGAAAGCTGACGAAGGCCGTCGCAACTGTCGCCACGATGCCGAGAACGAACCCGACCAACATCCTTCTGTTCATCGGAACCTCTCCCGTGCCGAGCCGAACAATTGTTCAGCCAACTTGACGGTCTAAATGAAGTGTATCATAAGTATACCAGTCTGTCAATAGTTTCTGGTAATGTGCACAAACGTGTGGCTTTAGTTAGCCATATTTTTATTTACTCTTTTCTTGGGAATAGAATACTTGGGCGGGTGTGGGTTTCGACAGCTTCGCAGATCTTCTTTGAGGTCTCGGGCAGGAAGGGTGCGAGCCATACCCCTACTTCATAAACCCCCCTCACAAGCTCTCGCAAAATCTCTTTTGCTCTTTGCGGTTCGGTTTTAATTAGCTTAAATGGCTCGGTCTCTTGGATTTGCTTGTCGAGCACGGCAATCTTCTGCCAAATAACATCCATGGCCGATTTAAAGTCGTATTTATCAAGCGCATCTGTAATTTCCTTAGGTAATTTTGTGTCATCTATCCCCTGTAACCTATCCCCTGTAACCTGGTAATCTATAGCCATCTTCATCACTCGCGAGACTAGATTCCCGACCCCATTTGCCAAGTTTGCATTATAGGCTTCCTTAAACTTTTCCATCGTAAAGTCACCGTCTTCAAACGGAGAAATCTCTCGCAACAAAAAGTATCTCAAAGCATCGGTGCCATACTCTTCAACAACGTCAAACGGGTTAATAACATTGCCAAGTGACTTTGATATCTTTCTTCCATCGCTCGTAATGAACCCGTGATAAACAATCTTCCTTGTCGTTTTGAACCCGGCCGACATTAACATCGCCTGCCACATTAGAGATTGGAACCGCACCATGTCTTTGCCCGCCGCTTGAACAGTCTCCCCTTCTTGCCAAAATTTATTGAAGTTACTAGTATCTTCTGGCCAACCAAGAGTGGAGATGTAGTTTACAAATGCAGCAAACCAAACATACATAACATGCTCCTCATCGCCCGGCACTGGAACTCCCCACGATAAACGTGTCTTTGGCCTAGAGATTGAGAAGTCCTCAAGGCCACGTGAAATAAACTCCTGGGCTTCTTTGTTTCTCCAGTCGGGCAAAATTACCCCAGGCAGTTCCAGATAATTTTTTAACTGGTCTGCATATTTTGATAGCCGAAAGAAGTAGTTCTCTTCTTCGATTTTTTCGGGAATTAAGTTGGGATGCAATGGGCAACAGTTGTTTACCAAATCCTGCTCTTTGAGAAAAACTTCGCAACCAACGCAGTAAAGACCCTCATATGCCTTCTTATATATATCACCATTTTTGTCGCAAAGTTTCCAGAACTCTTGTGCAGCTTTTTGATGCTCGTTAGTTGTAGTTCTTATAAAGTTGTCATAAGAAAGGTTAAGGGCAGGTTTAAGATCCTCAAACCTTTTAGCGTAAAAATCTACATAATCTTTGGGTGATTTGTTTTCTTTTTGAGCAGCCTGCCATATTTTTTGGCCAAACTCGTCAGTCCCCGTACTAAAGAAAACTTCTTTGCCTAAAAGCCTTTTGTAACGAGCAACTACATCTGCTTCTATAATCTCTAAAGCAAACCCGATGTGTGGGTCGGAGTTAACATAAGGAATCGTGGTAGTAATGTAGTACCGGTCGGGCATGTTGGTAAAATTTAAGCTTCAGAAGCTTCGTCTCGGCTCCGCATATTAGCAAGCTTCTCAATCTCAACATCGTGGAAGATTTCCACAAGTACCGCCGCGATAGGGATAGCCAGCAAAAGACCAAGAAAACCGGCCAGCTTTGCCCCCGCGAAAAGCGCGAGGATAACGAGAAGTGGAGGCACGCCCACAATCTTGGTCACAACTAGGGGATAGATTAAGTGATTTTCAAACTGCTGAATGATAACGTAAAGCCCAATAACCATAAACCCTAAGGTAGCGCTATCGGTAAAACCAAGAATAATAGCCGGCACAGCAGCTAAGATCGGCCCAAAGATTGGGATGAGTTCAAAGATGGCCGCAAGCACCGCAAGCAAAAACGCATACTTAACTCCAAGGATAGTAAGCCCCAAGAATACTAAAACGCCGATTATAAGCGCGAGTACCAGCTGGCCCTGGAGCCATTTACCAATTTTTTCTTGAGAGCGCCGCCATAAACTAATTGAGTATTTTTCATACTTAAGCGGGATTACAATTCGAAGAAAGTTTTCGATCCCACGTTCCTGAACTGCAAGATAAAAAGAGATAACGATTATAAGAACAAACCCCAAAAGACCACCGAAGATAAAGCTGATTGTTTGGAATATACCGCTCGAAAATCCAGAGAGCACAGTCTGAACTTTGGCAATGATCTGGCTGAATGATTGGCTCTCTAATATGCGACTGGTAACGTCACCCGTAGTTAGAACTTCTACCCCAGATTGACCAGATTGATACTTCTCGATATAGCCAGGGAGATCATTCGCAAGCCGCGATACTTCGTCTACCAAAGGCGGCATAAAAAGAAGCAGAACCCCACCAATAACTATTGCCGCGATAAGGTAAATGGCGATGACTGCCGGGACACGAGGGATTTTGTGCTTAACAAGCCACTTTGCCATCGGCTCGATAGCCGAGGCAATTACGATAGCAGTAAGCAATATCAACACAACATCACGAAGATAAAAAAGACCCCACGCCAAAGCAAAAATGGCCAAAGCTTTTACAATAGTCCCCGAAGTTATAACCACCTTAGCCTCATGCTGATTCATAGGGTTATTGTACCAAAAAATTTCCAAAGGTTCGACCTTGAGAATTCAAAAAGGTCGAACCTTAAGAAACGAACGCACCCCGGCCAGTCCTTGTGGGACCAACCGGGGGCGGTGATGAGAGAGCTGAGGCTACCGTGTGGCCAACTGCTGTTCGCGACGCTCGTTGTTGGCCTTCTCGATATCGAGCTTGAAGGTAAGGACAAGCAACTTCAAGTCGTTGCCTCCTCGGCCCGCTTCGTATCTGACACCCCCGACGCGGAGTTTGTCAGCAAGCAAGTTGGCAACAGAGTCAATGTTGCCGTGGTCGCGAGCAGTTTCCACAAGCGTCTTGGTGATTGCAAGTTGCAGGTCCTCTCGAACCCAGTGAGCGTGAGGTGACTTTGCTCGGTCAGAGTTCGACCAGAAATCGACAAGCACCTCGGCGATGTTGCTCGACAGAAGCCGAAGACCATGTTCGTACGGCTTGAGCCGATCGCGCTCCACGGTGAGTTCACCGACTTGTCTGGCCAATTCGAAGTGGTTCAAGCGATGTGTCACTAAGGCCACCACACTAAAAGCCCATAGAAAGCTGAACGCCACGATGGCAACGAGACCACCAACCCCCTTCGTGAATAGCCAGCAACTCACAATCGTAAAAAGACCGCACATGGTCACGAGATTGATACTCGCCACGAAAGGGTGCCAACAAAAACGCTCAACTCTTTGAAAGAACGTCATTTCAAATCTCCAAACGCCGGGACTCTATTCCCGCCGTGGGATGCATAACTGGCTATGCCCTGCAAAATGCAAGAACTCCAGTCAGAGGCGATTCTTATATAAGAATGTACTTATGCTACATCTTCGTCAAGTTTTTCTATATCTTCTTCTACCACTTCTTCTTGCTTTTCGTTGAAGTGATGGATACCTGCAAGTATATGGAGTTTTTGCTTTGCCATTTCGCGAACGTCTTCATCACTTAAGACTGAAACTTCGTCTTCGGCTATCTTCAACTCTTCTCCCGCAATTTCATTTGCCATTACCCTAATTTCGTCTGCAATGTTATCTCTTTTTGTGATAAGTTCGTGTTTAATTTTTTTCGCTTCGTTTGGTGAAATATTCCAGTCTTCGGGCAGTAAATTCCCCTCGACTACTTCAAGGGCTCTTTCTAAAACACGATCTTCAACAAGTTTGTTTATATATTTATGAATTGGGTCTCCACCCTCTACTTCATAGCGTTCAAATCGTTGTCTTGGTGTCATAAATGTTTTTTTATCTCACTTGCAATAGCGGCAATATCAATACGAACCTGGTTTCCAGAGTCGCGGTCGCGCAGTGTAACGGTATCTTTTTCGAGCGTTTCAAAGTCTATGGTGATGCAAAATGGAGTACCAATCTCATCCTGCCTGCGATAACGCTTTCCAATATTGCCGTTGTCATCAAATACAACTTGTGGAATCTCTTGACTGAGCGCCTCAAAAACTTCCGAGGCCCTCTTAACAAGTTCGGGCTTATTTTTAAGTAGAGGAAAGACTGCGGCCTTAATTGGAGCAATTCTAGGCAAAAATTTTAAATAAGTTCGTGGTTCTCCACCAAGCTCGTCTTCTGTATAAGCTTCAAGTAATACCGCAAGCAAAGTTCTTCCAATGCCAAATGTCGGTTCGATCACATGAGGAACAAATTTTTCGTTAGTTGTTTCGTCTCGAAAACTAAGATCTTGCCCTGATCCTTCGATGTGGTTTTTTAAATCATAATCTGTCCTGTAAGCAACTGCTTGGATTTCCATGTCACCAATTGGGCCATCGTATTCGAAGTCGATAGTTCGCTTCGAGTAATGCGCTCGATCTTCTGGGCCCAGATCATTCTCTTTAACTTTTTCTTTTCTTATTCCAATATCAGAAAGCCACCCCCACATTTCTTTCCGCCAATACTCAAAATACTTTTCCCAGTCCGCTTCGCGAATAAAATATTCAAATTCAGCTATTTCAAATTCACGAACTCTGTATATAAAATCGCGAGGAGAAATTTCGTTTCTGTACGCTCTGCCAACTTGAGCTATACCAAATGGAAGCTTAGGGTGAAAAGTATCTAGAATATTTTTGAAGTTGGTAAACATGCCTTGAGCAAGCTCGCCTCTTAGATAAGCCAAGGTAGTTTCTCCGGTAGTAGAACCAGTTTCTATTGGAAACATTAGGTTAAAAGTTTTTTCTGAACCAAATTCGCCACCACAAGCTGGACACTTCTTGTCCTTTAGGTGATCAGCCCTAAACCTTTTCTTGCATTTCAAACACTCGACTAGTGGATCAGTAAAGTGGCTCAGATGCCCACTCGCTTTCCAGACCTTTTCTGGCATGATGGTAGAACTCGAAATACCAAACATATCTCTGCGTTTACGAACAAATCTTTTCCACCATAAGTCTTTAATGTTGTAGGCAAGTTCTGCTCCAAGTGGACCGTAGTCGTATGTCCCCGCAAGACCTCCGTAAATTTCGGAACCTTGGAAAATAAACCCGCGTCTTTTGCAGAGGCTCACTATCTTCTCCATCAAGTTGTTCTCTTCTGTTGCCATTAGTTTGTAACTTTTGCCCACGAATCAACGTACTGGGGATCTTTCTCAATCTGTGTGTTCACTTCATCCGCTACCGCAGAAACTGTCTCGCTCGTAAACTCATCTCGACCGGAAAGTTCAACCGAAGAGACTAAATCTGGAGCACTACCGAGCTGACTAATGCCAGGCGTCAATGTAACTTGGAAGGCCGCCTCCTTGGAAGCCCGTGCCTCTAAACGCCCCAAGTTCCAAGTAATGCGACCGTTGTTGGAGTTGTAGGTAATATTTTCCCCAATCGGCGAAACTACGCCGAGCCATTTAACGTAAGTTGGGAGAGTAGCAGTTAGTTGTATATCGCGAACGTCGTTGGTCGAGTTGGATACTGTCCAAACTATAGTGTAAGTGGTATCACGATCAACTCTCGGAGGAATAGCTCCGGTATTTGCGAACGGCCCAGTAGAGTAAAGCGCGCGAGCAAAGACGCCAACTTCAGTGTTGATGCGAACTATTTTCTCTTGCTGTACCATCACCTGCTCTGTACCAAAACCTTCTGACACGCGTTCACCGGTAAAGGTAAGAAGCATTTTTATGTTTGGATTTGTTACTGAACGAGCATACAAAGCGGCGTTTGCCAAAGAAGCGAGGTTGAAGTTGACGTGCGCTTCCTCTCCACTTGCAAGTTCTTCAAGCGAAGATTCATCTTGCGATCGCCAAATAATAGAGTTATCACCGGAGCGGTAAAAACCGTCGGGAACTGTCACTGATACAGGATCGAGCGCATTGCCCGAAAGCTGTATAGTGATTTCACTATTTCTTACTGGTACGTCGAGATTATTAACCCAAGTTATGTCTCCCCTGACCTCCCGACCAGCCGAGTGAGCTATCTCGGAGGCGGCGTTACCATCAAGTAAAAAGTTGAGGCCGATATAAGCTCGCCTGATGGCTATGGACTCAAATGTAGTCGTGTAAGGCACTGAAACAAAGCGTTCAGTTTCAGACTGTCGCAAGCCTACCGTAGCGCGAACACCCTTAGTATCTTGTTCATTGCCCGAGATAACCCCCGAAATTTTTATTGTTCTTGATATACCAGAAGGAAGGTCGCCAAGACTCCAGAGGTTATTGCCTACGGTAGGTTTAGGGTCTGCAGTTCTGTAGGAAAAACCATCTGGATAGGTGAGCTCGAGGTACATATCGGCAAGCGACTGTGCAGAGTTAGAAGTTACCGTCACCTCAATTGGGATTTCAGCGCCCGAGTTTACTTCGCTGGGTACAGCAACCGCCACGTGCACAGGAGCGGAGGTTATGGTGACGCTGTACTCTTTGTTTTTTTCGAAAATTGCGTTCGAACCTGCCGTGCGATACTGAAGTTGGATTCCAACCTTCTTCTCTTCGTTTTCGTTACCAAACATTACAGCCTTGACCGACTCGCGTATAGTCTCCCCCGGCTTCAGTGTGCCAATATAGTGCGGGAATCTTTTTAAATCCTCAGACAACTTCTCGGGGTTGCGCGTCCCTTCGGGAAAAATAACCGCCAAATCTGCCGACTCGAGCGTGACGGTGTTGTTGTTGGTTATCGTAAGCTGGAGGGTAACCTCTTCGCCGCCCTTGGCCGCCACGGGGCCAGTAACTGTAATCTCAATATTGTCAGCAGAGATAATGTTCCTGCCAGATGTAAATGAATAAGCGGCATAACCAACAGCAACCACAAAGAAAACTGCCGAGACAAGCAAAAGAAGTGCCAGGGGAGAGATTGATTTTCTTTTTTTCATAGTTTGAGCTTCTTCGCTCCAGTTTTCGCTGGCTTCATCTTTTTGAAACGAAAACTTGGATCGTTTGGGTTCGGTTACTGGCGCACCCTTTCGGTAAAGGTGATCTTTCATTTTGCCAAGCCTATCGGTGCTCTGCTCCATTGTCCGTTATAATACCACACCGGCGGCTCTAGAGCCGCCCAAATTAGGCGGTTAAAGCTGGGTTTCGCTGAATGACCTGTTGATCGCATTGATGGCCCTTTCCCTAATCGACGCAACGGCGTCTACAAGTTCGGCCGTCCAGTCGCTAAACTCTACGAACCTACCAAGTTCGTCGTTCTTACTTAAGTAGCCTAAGTGATAAAGAATATTGAGCACAAAAATTATCTCCGCATTATAAAGAGAACCTCGTTCGCTCGAAACAAACTTAAAGCCGCGAACCAGCACATCAAATAGTTCGAAATTACTGCTCTCGCCGTGGATGAGCCTCTCAAGTAGACTAAATACGTGTGCAACTAGCACTCGCCCATCTCGCCGTGTAGAAATATCCTTCAATAAGTCGCTGTATACTGCTCCGACGATTCGCCATTCGGATTTCCCTTTCACTAAACTAACTTGCGTAAGAGTGTGGTCAACAAGTCCGTAACGAAGTTTGGAGGCAAGCTTGCGCACCCCCTGCGCTCGAGCGTGCACCAACCCAAGCTCACGAGTGTAAAGCGTAATCTTCCGACTCGACTCCCCCAAGTCTCGACTGCTTATCACAAACGCCTCGGTATGATAAATATGATGACTCATTTCACGATCTCTAGAATTTTTTCTAGTACTTCGGGAACTTCGGTAATGCCTGACTCGGCATCGAAGTGAAACCTATTTGGGAAAACTTCTGATTTGAAGCCATACTCTTTTAGTAACTCGGCATTTTCAAGTGATACGTACGGGTCATTGTCCGAAAACAAAGCCCACATTTCTTTTGCAACTCCTGCTATCAGCTTCGGCTTCGGCAAATCTTCCAACCAAGGTTTCGCAACTCTCATTTGCTCAGGGTCATTTGTAACTTCTTCAGACAATTTAAGCCATGGTGCAACTAAAACAATCCCAACAATCTTCCTCTTTGGCTCCCACGGTTTTGAAACCAGGTACCTCAAAATTGTCTGGCAACCAACTGAATGTCCTACTAAGATTGTGTTCTCATCAAGAGTACCAACCGCTTCACCTAAAGTTTTTACCCATGCTTCAACTTCTGGCGCTGCCGGATTTGGCATTGCAGAAACAACTACCTCAAAACCCCTCTCCTCTAGTTGTGCCTTAAGCCAAGGATAAAAATCCGATTCTGGGCTCCCTCCCCACTGATGAGTTATAACTACTCGCTTCATATAAGATTTTCTATTATTGTTGCCTTAACTTTTTGGAGAGTCTCTGTTGATGTTACAAATGATTTATCGGTTTTGTAATTATGCCCCCATAATTCGTCTTTAAATCTCGTACCATTTAACTCCCTTTCGGTTTTATAACGTGGAACAAAATGGCAGTGAAGATGGATTGTGGCATTAGCAAGAAATGCGTAATTGAACCAGTCAGCTTGAAAAGATTTTTGGACTGCAGTTTTTAATTTTCTTATTATTTCTAAGAACTCTTCCATCTCATCTAAAGTTGCGTCTTCTAGATTCATAGCTCCTTCCCTTTTGCACCAAATCACGCATCTACCTAAATAACCTTGGTTGGTGTAAATATACAACGTCCAATGCTTGAAATCGGCGATTAAATTTTTTGAAAAATCTTCTGCCATTATTTGATCTCGATTTTATCGCCAGCAAATTTAACTTCCTGGGCAGAGACAGCTTTTTTGAATTCGTCTTCGAACCCGGAGAGGATTTCTTTATAACTTTCCGGTAATGTTATCGACACCACCTCTTCGGGCTTTAGGCCCTTCTCTTTGCGTAAATCCTGCACTGCTCGTATAAGGTCGCGGTACTCGCCCTCGCGCTTTAGCTCGGGAGTTATATTTGTGTCTAGCTCTAGTTTCTCACCTACAACGACACCTTTAACATTCACCTCATCCCTTATTAGGTCCAGATACTCTAACTCTAACCTTTCCCCTGTAACCTGTAACCTGCTTAACGGTTGGCGAACTTTTATACCAGCCTTCTCACGCAACTCAAGCGCTTGTGACACAACTTCCCGCGTCGTCCTCATATTCTCAAGTATGTCAGTATGTTCTTTTGTTAACCCTTGGAAGGAGGGCCACTCTTCTAAATGCACAGATTTATCTGCAACCTCACCCCTCGAACCTGTAACCTGCTGATATATCTCTTCAGCAATAAATGGTGTGAACGGAGCCATAAGTTTGGAAAGTTCTAAGAGAACGTAGCGAAGAGTCCCAACTGCTTCACCACTCTCTTTTATGCGTTCACGGCTACGCCTTAGATACCACGTAGAAAGATCGTCCACAAAATCCATAAATGGTCTGATCGCCCTATCAATCTCGTACTTCTCCAGCGCATCTGTTACTTCCCCGCCCAACTGCGACAACCTTGCAAGAATCCAATCATCAAGCACGTTCTCCGCATGTTGGCGACCAGGTCGCCAACTGGGCAACATGGTCGCCTGATCAGCGTAGAGAGAGTAAAACGAAACAACGTTTCGCAAACGCATTAGTAACTTTTTATTTACTTCATCAACCCCTTTTTCAGAAAAGCTAAGTTCATCTGCATGCACTGCCGCCGATGACATGATGTAATAACGCACGGCGTCAGCCCCGTACTTGTCGAGTATATAGTCGAGCTCAGGGTAGTTCTTTAAGCGCTTCGACATTTTAAGGCCGTCTTCGGCGAGAATAAGCCCGCTTACAACCACATTTTCGAAAGGAAACTTATCGTAGAGAGCTGTACCTAAAACGCTAAGCGTGTAAAACCAGCCGCGTGTTTGATCAACACTTTCAGCAATGAAATCTGCCGGGAATCTTTCGGGAGGAACCGACTTTTCACTCGGCAAGTGATGCACGGACGCATAAGGCATTGAACCTGCGTCAAACCACACATCTAAAACATCGGGCACGCGCGCAAATTCGCCCTTACAAGAACAAGGATACTTAACTTCATCTATGAAGGGTCGGTGCAGATCAAGTTCATAATTTGCATCGTGTGGCACTGGGATAAACTCTATTTTTCTTACTTGCCCGTTTTGCAGTTCGTTTCTGGTCGACAAAATCTTTATGAACTCCTCATTGGTTGTAGCATGGGCGGCATGTTCCAATGCAAAAAGTGGAAATCCATGACCAATAATCAAAATTGTTTTGTCTTTATATTTCGAGTTAATGTCGTATATAAATTCAGCAGATCTCCTCTTTACGTCTTTGAACGACTCTCCCCCAGGGATTGGCTTTTCAAACAACTCGCGAGTATTTTTGAAATAAGCGTGATGCTCTGCCCAAGTTTTTCCCTCATATTCACCGCAGTCAACCTCGACGAGTCTATCGTCGTAAACAATACTTTCTTTTGCAAATCCCAAAGCTTCCGAAAAGATCTCGGCTGTTTCGCGAGTTCGTAAAAATGGAGACGCGATGATTAAATCTATTTTTGTATTCTTTAGTTCTTGAGCTGCTTCTTCAATTTGTTTTATCCCTTCCTTACTTAAGTGGTCTGGATTATCAACTTTAGTACTAATCCTACCGGCTAGATTTACGCCAGCCGAACTACTACCGTTATTTTGAGCGTTCCCGTGTCGAACCACGAAGTACTCGTTCCCTGACTTTGGGATTTTTGACTTCAACTCTTCGACCGTCCCCAATACTTCGGCCTTATTACACTTATCACACCTCCACACAGGAATGGGAGTCCCCCAGTAGCGAGAGCGTGATACTGCCCAGTCGCGAGCACCTTCGAGCCATTTACCAAACCTGCCTTCGCCTACATGCGACGGCACCCAGTTAGTCTTCGCATTGTTTTGAAGAAGTTTGTCTTTGATTTCGGTTACCTTCACAAACCACGAACTCGAAGCATAATTTAGAAGCGGTGTATCGCAACGCCAACAGTGTGGGTACGAGTGTGTGATTTTTTTCTTGGCAAAAAGTTTACCTTCATGTGCCAGTTTTTTGATTATCTCGATGTCAGTCACCTGATGGCCGTCTTTGTCGTCTGACTTTGGCTTCACAAAAAGCCCAGCAAAGTCTGTAACCTCCGGCTTGAAAACTCCAGCTCTGGTAACGTGTTGTATGAACGGTAGGTTTTTCTCCTCACCCAAGCGCATGTCGTCCTCACCAAAAGCAGGTGCTATGTGCACAACACCAGTACCCTCTTCGGTAGTTACAAAGTCGGCCGAGTAAATCTTCCAACCATTCTCGCGATTCTCTAACTTTTCATCTTTAGCATAGTAATCAAAAAGTGGCTTGTAAGATTTGCCTTCAAGTTCAGTAACCTTGACATGCTCCAAAACCTCAAACTCTTTACCCTCAAAAACTGAAGCTGCGAGAGATTCGGCCACAATATACGTCGCGCCATCAAACTTAACTTTCACATACTTAATATCTTTACCGAGAGCAAGCGCGGCATTACCAGGCAAAGTCCACGGCGTTGTTGTCCAAACTAAAACGTATGTTCCCGGCTCATCCACAAGCTCAAACTTTACATATACAGATATATCAGTAATATCTTTGTACCCTAGGTTCACTTCAAAGTTAGCCAGGGTCGTCTCACACCTTGGGCACAAATGCATCGATTTAAAGCCTTCAGTAACTAACCCCTTCTCGTAAAGTTTCTTGAAAGCCGACATCTCCGACTCCATAAAATATGGGTCCATGGTTTTGTAGTCGTTCTCCATGTCAACCCAGCGACCAACACGGGGCATCATCTTCTTCCACTGGTCGGCATAACGAAGAACGCTCTCGCGAGCTTTTTGGTTAAACTTCCCTATGCCGTACTCTTCAATCTCTTTTTTTGTATTTAAGCCGAGCTCCTTTTCAACCAAATTCTCAATTGGTAGGCCGTGACAGTCCCATCCCCAGCGTCGCTCGACGTGGTAACCAAGCATGGTTTTATAGCGCGGGATAATGTCTTTGATCGTCCCGGGTAGTAAGTGCCCATAGTGAGGTAGCCCGGTTGCGTAAGGGGGGCCGTCATAAAATACGAACTCGCCCTTAGGTGAAGGTTTTGCGAGGCTTTTCTCAAAGATTTCATTATCCTGCCAAAATTTCAGTATTTCTTTTTCATTTATGTCAGCCATGGCGAGAATTTTATCACAAAATGACAACGGCGCCCTCACCTTGCGGATATTGGGCGCCTGCGTGCATGACTCACCCAGAGTCACGCGGCCTCTTGCGGACCAGCGACGGCGTTGGTGTCCGAGGACGCTCGAGCGTGGAGAGGCGTGCTTCTTCTTCACGCTGACGAGCTTCTGCCTCTTCACGGCCTTCGTCTGGCCCCGGAACGTGAACGAGCCGGTGCCCGTGTCTTCCGGCTCCCGCCACTTGTATCTTCATGATCACCTCCTGGGTAGCCTACGTGACCACTTGGACCGCAGACGTAGATGGTGGAAGTTCCTCCGATAGACACCGAAGACGATGACCCCGTGCTTGTGCACGGCTAGCGGCCTCGCCATACCTTCTTCAGGGGTCGCCTGAGATTCTTCTTGAGGTTCTTCCACTTCCGCCTGCCGCCGCGTGCATTCCGCATGTGGTATTTCCCTTATCCCTCCTTTCACAGACTATATAAATTTGCCAACTATTTCAAGGGCTTGGTTAGTTACATCCTCTCTGGGGCTTTTATGCCAAGAAGCCAGAGCCCATTTTTTAGAACAACTGAAGTAGCTAAAGTTACCGCGAGCCGATAACCCGAAACATCTTCATTATCAAAATCTACAATTTTGTTAGCGGCATAGTACGAGTTAAAGGCGGACGCAAGTTCGGTAAGATAAGTTACTATCCGTTGTGGAGCATACTCTTCAAAAGCCCTCCCAACTTCTCCCGGGAATCTCTCTAGTAACTTCTCAACCTGACCAACTTCGTCAAGCGACATGGCCACTGTTGGCGACCAGGTCGCCAACATTTCGAGTTCTTTGGCCTTAGAGAGAACTGATTGCGCGCGAGCAAAAGTGTACTGCAAATACGGCCCCGAGTCACCTTCAAAAGAGAGCGATTTATCAAAGTCAAAAATAATATCTTTGCCTGTTTGCTGTTTTAGTATCGAGTACTTAATGGCGCCAACAGCAATATCAGTCGCCACGGAGTTTTTTTCGTCGTCTGACAAGTGAGTGGACGTATTCATTTTCTCTTGGGCCAGTTTTTCAACATCAGCAATAAGTGATTCGACCGTTATGACATTGCCCTTTCGAGAGCCCATTTTGCCAGTTGGCAGGCGCAACATCCCGTGAGTCACATGAAGAGTCTTAGCAGACCAATCTTCTCTAATTAGCGAAAGGGCTTTAATAACGACTCTGTAGTAATCTTTTTGCTCATTACCGGTTACAACAATTGATAGATCGGGATTTTCGTCTTCAAATTTCCTTTTTGCCAAAGCAATATCTTTGGCTTCGTAAGTTGGTAAACTTGCTTTGGTAATGAAAACTCGAGTATGTAGAGATGGGTCATACTTCTCGCCATGGAAAACAATTGCGCCCTCACTCTCCTCAAAAATACCCGGCGTGTTTCCCTTGACCATTTCAATTCCTGACTTTGCCATCTCGCTTTCGAAGTAGTATTTGTCGAACTTGGTGCCTAACTTTTCATAAATCTTTTCAAACTCTGCCAAGCTGGCACCCCTACCTTCGTCATAAATTTTGTTTATTTGTTCATCTGACCTCGAATAAGCCTTCTTGTTAATCTCGTCAATTTCTGTTTTTGCCCTTTCATCAGTCTCATACTTTTCATGGCCATAAGAGTAGGCACGCCCAGAGGTAATATCTTGTTTCTGTATTTTACCCCAAATAGCCTTGGCTATATGAAGACCGACGTCACCTTGGTATGTCGCTCTTATAACGCCAGCGCCACAAAATTGCATGATCCGTGATAGTGACTCGCCAATTGCATTACTCATTAAGTGGCCAATGTGGGCTAATTTGAAAGGATTAAGGTCGGTGTACTCAATCATCACCTTTCGGCCCATAAGCTTGCCGTTTCGACCATAGAGATCACTCTTCTTTAAAATATCTTCCACCACTCCGACAAAATAGTCCTGGCTAAGAAAGAAGTTTATAAATCCTGCGCCGGCGACTTCAATCTTTTCTACGTTCTCCATTTTGTACTCCAGCAAAACAGTTTTGATTCTTTCAGCTAATTCTCGCGGGCTCTCGTCCGACTTCTCGCCCTGAGCTTGTCGAAGGGTTTTGGCCGCAACTAGAGCAACATTCGTTGAATAGTCTCCGTGCCCAACTTCTGCGGGATGCTCCACGACAAAATCTATTTCGTTTATTTCGAGTTCTTTAAGTGCTTCAGAAATCTTTTGTTTTAATGTGGTGTGCATTTTGGCGGGTTAACTTCTCAATACTTTATCAATTTTGCGAGCGATAGCCATGAAATCTTTTTCATTTCGTCCGCGAGTGGTTTCTGCCGCACTGCCCAGCCTGATACCGGACGGATCGGCAGGTGTTCGCTTATCTCCGGGAATAGTATTTTTGTTTACAATGATACCCGCTGCTTCCAGCTTATCGGCGGCAACTTTGCCGCTTATACCTTTGCCGTCCATCCAAGTATCGACAAGAATCAAGTGAGTGTCTGTACCAGCCGAGACAACTCGCCAATGTAGACGGAATAGTTCTCCCGATAAAACTTTGGCATTTTTAACAACTTGTTTAGCATACTTTTTGAATTCTGGTGTTGTGGCTTCACCGAGTGCTACGGCTGATGCAGCAATTTGATTTAAATGCGGACCACCCTGAAGTCCCGGGAAAACCGCTTTGTCTATCTTTTTAGGTAGCTCCCTGTCGTCAATCTTAGTAAAAATCATGGCACTCCTTGGACCACGTAAAGTTTTGTGGGTTGTTGTGGTAACAACGTCGGCATAATCAAACGGTGTGAAGTAAGTACCACCCGCCACGAGACCCGCGAAGTGTGACATGTCTACCATCAAAATAGTCCTTCGACTTTGCTCAGGATGGACAATGCTGTCCACAATCTCTCGAAACTTCTTGAAGTCAATAGCGCGAGGGTAGGCAGTAAATCCGGCTACTATGAGAGCCGGCCTTTCTCGCATGGCGATCTGCTTGAGTTCATCGTAATCGAGCTTTTCAGTTTCAAGGTTAACGCCGTATGGCACCTGCTTCCAAGCTTTGCCGGTTATAGAAACTTGGTGGCCGTGAGTTAAATGACCGCCGTCTGTAAGGTTCATCCCCATGATCTTCCCTCCCATGGGGACAAGTGCTAAGTAAACTGCGAGATTTGCAGGTGAACCCGAGAGTGGCTGTACGTTTACTGACCAGGTTTTAGGTTTTAGGTTAAAGGTTTTAAGGGCTCTTGCTTTACACAACTCTTCAATCTGGTCGCTTACTTCGTTGCCGTTATAGTAACGAGAGGCAGAGTACCCCTCGGCATATTTATTGGTCAGTTCACTGCCAAGAGCCTCGAGAACATCGTCCGAGACGTAGTTTTCGGAAGCAATGAGGTTAACCACCTTCTTTTGGCGCTTTTTTTCGAGCTTTATTAGCTTTTCTATCTCCTTGTCTTTCATAGCCGCCATTCTAACACGCCCTCCCTCTTTTGGTCTTACATCTTTTCGTAAGTTTCGGTTTCGGTATTTACGAGAGAAAATTCTACGCCAGCTTCTTTAAAAACTTCTTTGCTACGCGCACCTGCGTGATAGTCTTTGTTTGCAATCACTTTCTTTATCCCAACGTTTATTATCATCTTTGCGCAAATATAGCAGGGTGTCATATTGCAATATAGCGTTGCTCCATCGAGTGCTAGGCCGACACGCGCCGCCTGAACAATTGCGTTTTGCTCGGCGTGAGTTGTGCGTATGCAGTGCTGTGATTCTGTTCCGTCATTATGCACCACCTTGCTCATCTCGTGGCCAACTTCATCGCAGTGTTTGACTCCAATCGGTGAGCCGGCATAGCCAGTAGTGAGTAAACGTTTATCTTTCACAATCACACAACCAGTTCGCCCGCGGTCACATGTTGAACGAGTACCAACCATCTCCATTATTTTCAAAAAATATTCGTCCCAACTAGGTCGTTTGTGAGTATCTGGCATATTGCCCTAATTATATACCTTCCATTAAAAGTACGAAGCCCCGAGACCAGTCGCGCATTGGTCTCGGGGCTTTCGCGGCACCATGCCGCTATTCAGATTCGATTAGGGTGACACCGAGAACTGCGATCGGATACCAACCTCCGTCGGCACCAATCTGGCCTTCGGTTGTGCCAACCACTTCAGCAACCTTCCGGTTGCCGAAGTAGACTTCCGCTACGGCGGGGCGATCGAGTGCCGCGACCGCAGGCTTGATTTTGATTCTGATGGTGTCCAACTTGTAACCTTGCTACGCGACTGGTCCACGGATATCCTGCCAACAATGTGTATTAAAAGCAAGCAAATCCTCCTTCGGCGAATAAATTTGACTTGATCAAAAATATGCTTAGTATGGGGAATAGATCACTTGCCACTCCGGCTGGCGATCAACCAGCCCTAACGGGCAGGAAGGCTTGGCACATGAACTCAAAACTGGCGACCACCGGTCCGGGAGGATTTCCCACCTTCTCCGGAATGGCGTTTGGACGTAACGTGACATGGCTCGCCAACAACGGAGAAAGAGCTCGCGAGCACGAGTCAAGGGTCGCAAGCTGCTCTCGGCTACTCGCTCTGCTCATCGTCAACGCCTACACGATGGAGGGTCTGACCGAAGTCGAGTTCAAAGAAGCGGGGCGACTCATCGCCACAGAACCAGAGGCTAAAGAGAAATGCCTCGAGGGACACGGCCAGGCCATCGGCGATACCGGGAACTGCAGCGGATGCAACGTGTACGCCCTCGCCTCGCGCAAGTGATGAAGCACAGAACGGCTCGCTTCGGGAGACCAAGGCACCAATTGTCATCACCTCGAACGTGCGAGGGTGGCGTCACTTCTCGGAGATGCGCGCAAGCGCTCACGCCGAGGTGAAGACCCGGAAGACCGCCTTCCTGATCTTCGCTCTGCGCACCTCCGCGCACAAGTTCTTCCCTCGCGACTAAGGAGACGCGAGAACATCCCGCCATAGCGGGACAAGCGCCCCGATTAATCATCGGGGCGTTCACCTTTCTATCGTTATTTAAAAAGAAAAAACTATTTAACCTCCACTCCCATGCTTCGGGCAGTGCCTTCGATGATCTTCATTGCGGCGACTGTGTCGTGAGCGTTCAGATCGCTCATTTTCTTTTCGGCAATCTCTTTGACTTGTTTTTTAGTGAGGGTGCCAACTTTGCTTACAAGATTTTTGCCCGAACCCTTGTCTTTGCCTAAAGCTTTGAGAATAAGTTGGGAGGCTGGGGCGGTTTTTAGTATGAAAGTAAAACTTCTGTCTTCAAAAACAGTCACCACGGCAGGCACAAGTTCCCCTTTTCTTTCTTGAGTAGCGTCGTTGAAGCGCTTCACGAATTCGCCTATGTTAACACCGGCCTGGCCCAAAACTGGCCCCAGGGGCGGAGCGGGAGTTGCGGCTCCTCCAGTTGCTTGAATTTTTAGTTGTTTAAGTATTTTCTTTGCCATAAAAGATACTAATTTACGAATTGGTACGAATGATACTAATGGATACTAATGTGATTGTCAAAATATTCGTATTTATTCGTTTCATTAGTAGAGATTAGTATATTGGTATTTTATATCTTCTTCACTTGAAGAAAATCTAATTCAACGGGAGTTTCGCGGCCAAACATCGAAACGAGAACCTTAACTTTGCCTCGGGTTGTATCAACTTCGTTGATCTTACCCTCAAGATCTTTGAATGGGCCGTCCTCCACTCTAACCTCATCACCAACCTCAAAATCAACCTTGTGTTTAACAGTATCGTTTTGCATTCTTGAGAAGATTTCCTCCATCTCCTTTTTTGAAAGTGGCACAGGCGTTATACCAGTTCCACCAATCCCGGTCACTCTCGGAGTGTTGCGAACAACAAACCATGATTCGTCGGTCACCCTCATATCTACAAGAACGTAGCCTGGGTAGATCTTCTCTTCGGTTACCACTCTTTTATTACCTTTTACTTTAATGTTCTTCTCGGTTGGGACAACCACATCGAATATTTTATCGCCCATTCCCAGTGACTCGATTCTTTGGCGCAAGTTTCTGGCAACGGTATCTTCATAACCAGCATAGGTATGAACGGCATACCAGTTTCTGTCTTGTTCTAGTTCCTGCTTAGGCATTTTTAATAGGGGGGGGTTAGGTTTTAGGGTCTAGGTTAGGAGCCACTTAATGGCTTCGGTAAAGATAAAGTCGAACACGCCAAGGTATATAGCGATGATAAGGGAAATGCCGATAACAATAACGGTGTAGTTGATAGTCTGGGCGCGAGTTGGCCAGCTAACGTGCTTTAGCTCTCCCTTGGTTTCTTTGATGTAGCTAATTAAAGACATGAGCCAAGATTCTACATCAAATTAAGCGCCCATGCAACCGAAAGCAAGAACTAGCGAATCTCGTAAGTTACCGACACGCTGGCAGTAATTGTGTTCTCACCAGCTGGCAACTCTGGGCTTGGTGGGACTGCGCCACCCAATCCCTCTCCACCCATGTCGGCACTCATCACGGCATACTTCTCATAGTAAGGTCCGCCTCCGTAACCGTAGTCGCTATAGCTCACAACACGCCCCAATCGAACTCCGAGCTCACTTACTAAATTGCGAGCCTGCTCGCGAGCGTCCTGAATGGCCTTGATTTTTGCTTCGTCTTGAAGCTTTTTGTAGTCATCGTATGTGAGAGATACACCACTTGTATAAGTCACTCCGATTTTACCTATGCCGGCGAGAATGTCTCCGGCTTTGTTGGTATCACGGATCTTAATTTCTAGCGAGTGAGATGTTTCGTAGCCAGTGATTACACTTTCGCCATAAGGAGGACAGTTGTAGTCGTAACATGGGTAAGGGTAGGAAGAAGGAGAGACTACGGTCTCGGGACCATAAGAGCTATATGCTGCTTTCAGTTCCACGTCCCTCACATCCATCATTGGCACTGGCACAGATGTACTGTAGGCGTATTTAGGATTTGTGTAGTAACCAGTAGTTTTAATATCTTTCTCATTAATATTCTGTTCTTTAAGATAAACAAGTACTTTGTTCATTTTGGTAGTAACCTTGGTTTGCGAGTCGGCGGCGGTCTTTCCTTCCTCTGTTACCGTTAGAGTTATTTGGGCAATATCAGGTACAGCCATTACTTCCCCTTCTCCCTGAACAGTAATAGTGGTACTTACGGGGGCACTTCCTCGGAAGATCTGATACATCCCAACGCTAACAAATATGGCAACCACTCCTAGTACGCTCATGACTCCCAAAAATGTGGCTAGCAACTTCCATGTCCAAATTTTTCCTTGTTCCATGTTTATATTATTA